>Ga0208902_1000024_pt1 | contig 129682 bp, 120 predicted proteins | sample AntAceMetag02UKH_FD_184767 | JGI IMG/M metagenome (GOLD analysis project Ga0208902, IMG submission 184767) | Saline lake microbial communities from Ace Lake, Antarctica - Antarctic Ace Lake Metagenome 02UKH (SPAdes) (version 2) | ecosystem: Environmental > Aquatic > Non-marine Saline and...
TTTTGATATTAGGGGTATCTCTACTTGTTTCCAGCCTGCAGGTTTTTTTAAGAGATATAAAATATATTGTTCAGCTTGTTTTGACTGCATGGCTTTATTTTAGTCCGGCATTTTACTCGCTGGATTTAGTGGTTGATATATCAGATTGGCTTTTGAGAGTATATATCCTTAATCCTTTTACGGGGATTTTTACTTTATATAGAATTGTACTTTTAGAAGGGTTTATGGATAAGCTACCAACAGAATTGAATCTATTGATGCTTATAATCTGGACAATATTTGTTAGTTTTGCAATTTTCTTTATTGGTTTTTACGTTTTTAGGAAAAATGAGTCGAAATTCGTGGATCTACTATAAATGAGTAAAGTATTCTTAGAAAATTTGGGTAAAAGCTTTATTTGTACTGATCATGTTATAAGACATAGTGGTTTGTTTCATAATTTGGTTAACCGTAAAGTGAATTCTCAATTCTGGGCATTACGTTATATTGATTTAAAGCTTGATCAAGGTCAAGTCTTGGGAGTCATCGGCAGAAACGGTTCAGGTAAAACAACGCTTCTTAATATAATTGCCGGCATTATTCCCCATAGTGAAGGAAAGCTTGAAATCAACGGAAAGGTTTCCAGTCTTATATCTTTAGGCGCTGGTTTCCAGGATGAACTTACCGGAAGGGAGAATATCTATCTTAATGCATCGATATATGGTATGAGCAAAAAGGAGATAGATAAAAAGATAGACCAAATTATAGAATTCTCCGAATTGGAAGGTTTTTTGGATTCCCCTCTTTATACATACTCTCAAGGCATGCGAATTAGATTGGGTTTTAGTATTGCCATATATGTTGATTTTAATATTTTATTGCTTGATGAGATAATTGCAGTAGGTGATATTGCATTCCAGAAAAAATGTTTTGCAAGTATTGATAATTTCAAGAATCAAGGCAAGGCAATGATTATTACGACTCAAAATATGGATATTATTAACAGGCTTTGTGATAGAGCTATTTTATTAGAAAGCGGTAATATACTTGAAAAAGGAAATCCTGCTAAGGTGATTGCTCGCTATCTGGAGGTTTTGAATGAAAAGAAGCTTTCGCAGACATTTTCAAGGTATAACAATCCTTTAAAATGGTGGGCGGATAAACAGTCATGGGGTAAATTCGAAGGTAGCAAAGAAGCAAAGATAACAAGTATTGAGATTTGTAATTCAAAGGGAAAACTTACTAACCGGCTTTATCCTTGCGAGAAGGTGAGGATAAAAATAAATTTTGACGTTGCAAAAGATATAGAATCCCCTCATTTCGGAGTTGCGATATTTAGAGAAGATGGACTCTATTGTTATGGCCCTAATACACGTTTTGATGGGCACGAGATTGATAGAATCCATAAAGGCAAGGGCTTTTTTCTTATAGAATACAGGTCATTATCATTAATGCCTGGCAAATATAGAATATCAGTTGCCATTTGGGATAAGGATGAAGTATGGGCATATGATTACCATGTGGCTTCGTATAGATTTGAGATTTTAGGAAAAAACGAATACAACCAGCTTGCGGATTTTGCCTACAGCCTTTCATTATTATCCTGGAAAGAGAAGTTTTTCAAAAAGCCAACAGTGGATTTAAGTTTATTATTTAACAGAGAGATATCTAACAATAAGGATGATAGTTGTAATGGTATAAAATTCTGTGACTTGACACTGTCTGATTCGTCAGGAAATGTAAAGGATGAGTTTTGTACAAATAGTAATCTGAGTCTTGAACTGAAGTTTGATTTCGGTAAGCTTAAACCTAGATTTAATCTTTGGGCAGGTATTTTTCGCGAAGATGATGTTTATTTTCATGGTGTATTTAGTCCTCTTACAAAGAATAAGGTTGTAATTCTTTATCCTAAGCTGAGCTTGCTATCCGGCAGGTATTATATCTCTGTGGCAGTGTATGATTCTAAGGGCAGCAAAGTGTTATTTTTTATGAAAAAAGCAGTTTGTTTTAGTGTTAAATTTCCTAGAGAAGATCATGGGGCAATATATCTGGATCATTCTTGGAGTTGGTTGCTACCTGTAAGTCAAAACAATGAAGAATAGATTTCCTAAAGTAAGTATAATTACGGTAAATTTTAACGGGAAGAAGTTTCTTAAAAACCTGTTAGATGGATTATTTTTTTTGAATTACCCTAAAGACAAGACAGAAATAATCTTTATAGATAATGGTTCTAGCGACGGCTCTGTAGCCTTTGTAAAGAATAAGTATCCTAAGGTTAAAATAATAAGAAATAAGCTTAATAATTACTGCGTAGGGATAAATTTGGGAATTAAAGCTTCCAAGGCAGAATTTGTAGCGTTACTGAATAATGATACTAAGGTTGATAAGGATTGGCTTGTTGAGCTTGTGAGTTGTATTCGCACAGGCAAAAATATTGCTGCTGTGGGAAGTAAGGTATTAAAATATGATGGGCTAATTCAAACTGCCGGTCATTATGAATTGCCGAATTACTACTGGGGAGAGCGACATTCTGGTAAAAAGAGCGCATCGCTGTCAAAGCGAGAGCAAGTTGATAGTCTCTGCGGTGCCTCCGTGATTTATAACCGGGCTTTAATTTTTAAATTAGGTCTATTTGATGAAGATTTTATTATGTATGGTGAAGACGTTGATATAAGTTATCGGTTAAGAAGTGCCGGTTACAGATTGTTGGTTGAACCTAAAAGCATTGTTTATCATACGTTTCATGGTACGGCTTCAGTTGAGTTAAGTAATTTTTATATTGAAAGAAACCGTTTATTGTTTATAGCAAAACATATGCCTGATAGACTACCAGGAGCTTTATTAGGGAATGGTTATTTTGTTACTACAAAAAACCAGCATAACAAATCAGGGATATATGAAGTTTTATCTATTGTACTTCGTAAGCTTATAGATAATAGCTCTTTAGAAAAGGTAAATTATTTAATGCCGCAGATATTCGCAGAGTTAAGAAAGATTATTGCTTACGAAAACGATTATTTATCAAATGAGATCAATAAACTAAGAGACAATCTAGATAAAACCTATAAGACTTATAAGAAAATCGATAAAGAGCTTTTTGATAAAAAGGATGAATTAGCCAGAAAAGATGAGCAGAAACAAAAACTCGATAGGCAAATTAAGGAAATAAGAATAAATGATCTGGCAAATCTCAAGAGGATTAATAACCAGCAGAATCTTTTATTAAAGCAGCAACAGAAAGAGATTGTTTCAGTCAAAAAAGATGTTAGCAAATTATCAGATTCGGTAAATGATAGAGAAAAGCAAATTATCAAAAGGGATTCAGAGTATTCAAAGCTAAAAGAAAGTATTGAGAGTTTAAGAGATTCGATTCGATCGAAGGATTCTCAATCAAATCAGCATTTATTTAGTATAAAACGGCTTGGTGAGGAACAGCAGACTTTAAATTCACAGCTTGAGAAGAAAAAGAGCGAAATTGTCGCCAAAGACTATGAAATTTCTAAGTTAAAAGAAAATCTTGCTCACTCTAGAGACATTTTGGATTTAAAAGAGGCTGATTTGAAAGAAAAATCTAATTACATTGATCAATTCAGCGATAGCCTGCGTAATGTAAATACCCAGTTAGAGATAAGGATTGAAGAGCTTTCTAAGCAGTTTGCTTTTATTCAAGAGGAATATGATAAAAAGTTAAAAGAATTACATGACAGCAATATTAATACCGAAAAGCTTAAGGCTGAGATAGCTGGTTTAGATAGCGGTCTTAAAGATAAGAGAAATCAACTTATAGATAAAGATAAAGAGCTAAAAGCTTCCATAGAACAAATTGTTTGTTTAAGGAATGAAATTGATTGTATCTATTCATCAAAAGGTTATAGGTTTATTTTATCACCCATATGGAAAACGATATTCTTGTTTAAGAAGTTTTTCTCTAGCCTAAGACAATTATTGTTGAAGGTTAAGCAAATTTTAACTTCTCTGGTGCTTAAGCCGGTTGCATTGATTAAAAAGATAGCAAGGATAATCCTTTTAGTGTTTAATAGGACTTTTTTAGCAAAATTATTTTGGTTTGGAGTGAGTGCTGTTTGTTCGTTTTTTGTTTTGTTACTTTTTTTGGGATTATCGGCAGAATATTTACTATGGAATTTATTAAGGCCAGTATTGTCTAGAATTAAGCCCAAAAGAAACCCGATTAAAGTTAATGATTCAGTTAAGATAAGCCTGGTAATGCCTAATTACAATGGAATTGACATTTTAAAAGAGGCGCTACCTACAATATTCAGTATTGAAAGATTCGCCAATGGCAATGATGAGGTATTAATCGTAGATGATGCCAGTAAAGACGGCAGTGTTAAATTTATAAAAGAAAATTATCCAAAAATAAAGCTTATTAGGAATTATCATAATAAGGGTTTTGGTTATACTTCTAATAGGGCGGTTAAATCAGCGAAGCATGAAGTTGTTGTGCTTATCAATAATGATATTAAACTTACTAAAGATTTTTTAAAGCATCTAGTGGATAGCCTTAAAGATAAAAATGTTTTTTCCGTTACACCTAAACTTTACGGATGGGACGAAAAGACATTTGCCTGGGGCATGCATATGGGGCATTTTGAGAATGGTTATATAAGGCTTTGGAATGAATGTGAAACTGGAAACGGGGATCGCATCAATAGGCCTTCACCGTCACTATTTGCCATAGGCGGGGCAATGGTTTTTAGAAAGTCTGATTTTATCTGGCTGAAGGGTTTTGATAGTATCTATAAGCCTAATTGTTGGGAGGATATTGATATTTCCTATCGGGCATGGAAACGAGGATTAAAGGTAATCTATGAACCAAGAAGCTTATTGTTCCATAAGGCAAGGGCTACTTTGACATATGAAAGGCCAAAGGAAATTAAAAACGAGCTTTTATTTACCTGGAAGAACATAACAGATAAGAATATTCTTTTAAATCATATCAATCTGCTTCCTGATAATTTCTATCGTTATAGAATGAGTTTTTTAAAAGGATTCTTATGGGCATTGTTGTTTTTGCCAAGGGCGCTTCTACATAGATTGATGGAGAGGCCGTTTATAAAGCAAGATGATAGTTTGATTATCAATCATTGCATGAATTATTACAGGAATTTTAGATTGAGAGGTTTTAAGCATCTTTTACCGCAGGAGAAAAAGACGATTCTAATGGTTACTTCTTTTTTGCCTTTTCCTCTGAATATTGGCGGGCGAATTAGAATATATAATTTGGCTAAGCAATTAAGCAAGAAATACAACGTTATGCTTCTATCATTAATAGATAAGGAGGAAGAGCTTAATTGTGTGCCAGAGCTAAAAAAGGTTTTTAAGGAAGTTTTTACTGTTTTTCCAAAAAGCCCTTTAAACTTGAAATTATTCCCAGAACGATATAAATTCTCTTATAGCCAAATTCTTATTGAGAAGTTGATAGAATTGAATAATGAATATGCTATAGATTTTATCCAAATAGAATCAAATGAGCTACTTTATCTCCAGCCTTACATTGACTACACGCCAGTTGTGTATACGGAACACGATTGCAGTTCTTTATTTTATAAAAATTCATATTATAAACGTAATGGTTTTCTAGCGGATTTCTTTGATTACCTAAAAAGGGTAAGATTCCATATTCTGGCTTTATCTAAATTAAAACATATCATTGTGCTTTCAAAAGAGGATCGCAGTATTCTGCGTAGCTTCTTACCAGAAAAAAAGTTTTCTTTGATTCCTACAGGTGTTGATCTCGAGCATTTTAAATTCAGTGAAACTATCAAAAGCCGAGGCAATAGGCTTATTTATGTTGGTCATTACCCCCATTATCCTAATGAAGATGCGGTTGTTCATTTTGTTAAAAAGATATTTCCATTAATAAGAAAACATGTTCCTGATATTGAATTTCATATCGTTGGTTCTGGAGTAACAGATGCAGTAAGCAATCTTGCACATTCTAAGGGGGTAAAGGTTATTGGTGAAGTTGAAGATGTTTATGATTATCTTAGGTTTGCAGATATATTCGTTAATCCCATTAGGATTAGTTCTGGAATAAAAGGCAAAGTTCTAGAGGCAATGGCAGTAGGGTTGCCGGTTGTTTCTACTAAGATTGGTTCATCGGGCATAACTGCTTTAGGCGGCAAAGAAATAATTTTAGTTAATTCAAATATTAATTTTGCTAGGCAGGTAGTGCGTTTGGTTAAAAACAGTGAGCTTAGGCTAAAGATAGCAAAAGATGCTCGTTTATTTGTAGAGCACAACTATGACTGGCAAAGAGTTTATACAATGCTGGATTCTTTTTTTGAAGATATCTATACTTTGTCTCTTCCTGAGGAAAGAGCGAATATGGATTTGGCAAATTTAGTCAATACGCTTAATGAGAACCTGCAGGATTCTATTGATCAGGGTGATATAAGTTATGATTTTCAGAATGGACCAAAGGAACTTCATATAGAACTTGATTATCATTGTAATAGTCGTTGTATTATGTGTGATTTATGGGATTATTCTAAAAGGAATAATTCTAAAGAAGTTTTGACTAAGAACGATATAAAGAAATTGCTTGATACTTCAAATAAGCTTGAGCATATCGATACAGTTGTTTTATCAGGCGGAGAACCTTTTTTAAAAAATGATTTATTCGATATATGCAGAATTTTATTGCAAAAGTATCCGCACCTATCTTTAGGAATACTTACCAATGGTATAGATACTCAGCGGATAATAGATATATCTGTTCGTGTAAAGAATGAACTCAGGCCAGCTAATTTCTGGCTCGGCACTTCTTTAGATGGAGTAGGTCAAGTCCATGATTATGTACGAGGCAGAAAAGGAGCGTATGATGCTGTTATTGCCACAATAGCGCAGTGCCGTAAAAACAATATAGAAATTACAGCTACTTTTACTATTACAGCCGAAAATTTTGATTGTCTTTTGCCGGCAAAGAAAGTTGCTGATTCTTGTGGTATAGATTTCTATATCCAGTTTGTTGTTCCGAAACAGGAACGCAGTACCAGCGTATTTAAATTTAGCAATAAGGCGCTTTCTCGGATAGAAAAAGATTTATTTGAGTTGATCAGGCAAGAATTGGAAAAGACAGGTTTTAAAGATCAAGCATCTGCTAGTGAAATTGAAAAAAATCCAGGGCTTTTAGCAAAGATATATTATCTTTCTCATTTGAAGAAATATCAAACTGACCCCAAAAGATATTTTAGAAAGTGTGTTGCTGGATCAAGGTTTGCTATGATTGATCCGTTGGGCAGGCTTTATTTTTGCCCAGGATTAAAAAATGCAGCTATAGGTAATATTAAGAAAGAGAAGTTCGATGATTTATGGATGTCTGATAAGGCTAACAATACCAGAAAGTTTATATATAAACAACTATGTAATTGTTGGTTGGTTTGTATTGTTTTTCCGGTAATTGATAAATTTCTATTTGAGAAAGAAGAGGATGTTAAGATTGCCAATAGTAAAAACAGCTCTATCCTTAAAGTTGAAGATAAGAGAATTTCTTTTTGTAATGAGCATAAAAGTCTTCAGGAATACAATAGGAGAGTTAATAAAGATGAGTTTGATAAGGGAGAGATTATCCTAAAGTCTACACCTCGAGGTATTGGTTTGGGGGTTCATTGGAAATGCAATGCGAATTGTGTTTTTTGTCTTGGGGGGCATCCTAAATTGTTTAATATGGATACTTACAGGAAATTCTTTGAGGAAAAACTTTTTGATATCCTGCCTCGCGCTGATTATTTGAATCTCTGCGGATTTGGAGAATTGTTATTGATGCCACAATGCAATGAGTTATTAACATATTTGAATAATTCTTTACCTCACATAAATAAAATCATCACTACTAATGGTTCTACCATTACTGATGAAGTTATTGGTTATTTGACTTCCGGTAGGTATAGTCTGCAGGTTTCTATGCATGCCTCTAATCAGAAGCTGCATAATATGATTACAAACTTAAATAATTTCGATTTTATTGTTGGTCAGATAAAGAAGATGTTAAGACAACGAAAGGATAAATCTTCGCCTTCTGTCAATCTTGTGTTTGTTTTAAATACGTTTAATGTAGAGAATTTACCTGATTTTATTGAGTTTGCAGCTAGGCTTGGTGTAGATAGCGTAGTATGCAATTACATGACGATTTATTCTCAGAGTCATTTAAAATCTTCTTGCTTTTTTAAGCAAGATATCACTAATTCTATGATAGAAAAAGCTAAAGCAACTGCTTTAAAGCACAATCTAATTGTTAATTTACCAGCGATGTTTAATGAAAACAGTTATCCTCGGGTTAAATGTTCTGATCCCTGGGAATATATCTATATAGAGACTGAAGGGTCAGTTTTGCCTTGCTGTTTTGCTGGGTCACATATAAGTTATTTATATCGTGATGATTTTAAGGAGATTTGGAACGGGCAGGTTTATCAGGAATTAAGACGTTCTTTAAATAACGGCGGTCAGGCCCTATGGTGCAAGCATTGTATTAAAAATAATGCTTCAAATGTAAATAATTTGCGTTCTCACGTAAGTTTTCGAGAAGATATACAGAAGAATATCTTAGAATTCAATAAATAATAATAAACAGATTATATGAAAATTGCTTTAGTGCAGTGTCCTGGTTGGGGTAGAGATTGTCCGCCTTATGCAATGGTTTTATTAGGTGCAATTTTAAAAAAAGCAGGTCACAAAGTTGATTATCTTGATATCAATAATGCTCTTTTTTGCAGTGGACCTGATAAATATAGAAAATTTTGGGATGATAAAGATTTATATAGTTTTTGGTCATCAAAAAAAATGGTTGATGAGTTCATAAAGGACAACAAAAGGATGCTTGATTATCAGGTGGATAGGATTTTATCTTCTGGTGTAAAGATGGTAGGTTTTACAGTACAGTTTAGTTCTTTGATTCTTAGCCTTGAGTTGGCCAAACGTATAAAGCAGCAGGATAATAGCCGTATAATTGTTTTTGGCGGGCCGGATTGCTCAAGGGAGCTTCGTGGTTTGGAAATAGCCAGAAATAAGTTTGTGGATATAGTTTGTGTTGGGGAGGGGGAAGAGGTTATAGTTGATGTTGCTTCGCTTATAGAAGGGGAAAATCGATTAGAGTTTATAAAGGGAACTTTGATAAAAGCTAAGGATTCTTTTATTGATTGCGGTGATAGGAAGGTTATCAAGGGTTTAGACGATTTGCCTTTTCCGGATTATAAGGCGTTTGAGGAGGATATATCCTGTCGGCTTTATGCCCAGCCCGAACGTTTAGATATTTTTGATAGTCGGGGATGTCCGAGGCAGTGTCATTTCTGCAGCGAGTGGCAGTATTGGAAGAATTTCCGTTTTATGAGCGGAGATAAGATGTTTTCTGAGGTTTGTAATGGGGTGAAGAATTTTCCTGGTGTAGATTATTTTTATTTTATCGGATCTTTGTTAAATGGTAACCTAAAGGCGCTTTCGCGTTTTTGTGATTTAGTGATTGAACACGATTTAAATATAAGATGGGCCGGACAGGTAATTATAAGGCCGGAAATGGACAAGGAGCTGCTTCAGAAGATGAAGTTAGCTGGGTGTGAGTGGTTAAGCTATGGAGTGGAAAGCGGGTCACAGAGGGTTTTAAATAAGATGAATAAAAGGTTCAGCCTTCAAGTAGCCGAAGAGGTAATTAGGAATACTCATTTGGCAGGGATTAATCAACAGGTTAATTTTATGTTTGGTTTTCCTACGGAAACAGAAGTTGAAGCAGATGAAACAATTAATCTCTTGAAGAAAATAAGGAAAAATATCGATTCTGTATTGGCTAGCCAGTCTTTTTGTGTTATTGATAAAGGCACATATATTTATGAACACCCAGAGGAGTTTTCACTTATCGATAAGGAACACCATCTTTTTTGGGAAAGCAAAGACAACACCTATCTTATTAGGTTTAATAGATATGAGAAGTTTTGTAAAGAAGCCTTGGCTTTGGGCCTGCCTGAAACCTCAGGACTTTTGAGAAATAAACCAGATAAATGGAGTCTTTTGGGCGAGTACCATTTATACAAAAAAGATTATGAAAATGCTATAGTTTGTTTTAAGAAAGCTTTTGACAAAGAATTTTTAAAGGAAAACATCCAAGAAAAAATAAATAAGTGCCGTGATTTATTAAGTCAGGAAACACTAGTTATCGAAAAGCCGAGTTTAGTTTCGTTTGAAGTTAAAAAAGATCAAATATTGCAGGATCATTCTTTTTTAAGCGATAGGTATAAAGATATCGCGTGTTATCTTCTTAACCACGGCTTGGATTTAAAGCTGAAGAATTTTCTTTTGGTAGAGAAGGAAAAGATGCAGAGAAAAGAGGTTTTATCCGGCTATCCTTATTGGTGTGTAATTGACCCAGCGAATTACTGCAACCTTAAGTGCCCATTTTGTCCTACCGGTCAAGGACGAAACTCTCGTTTTAGATCGATCTTATCACTAGATAATTATAAACGAATCATTGAAGAGATCGGACCTTATCTTATACATATTGATTTTTGTAATTGGGGAGAACCTTTTTTAAACCCGAATATTTTCGAGATGATCAGGCTTGCTAAAGAATATGATATTGATACAAAGGTTGATTCAAATTTTAATTTACTTACAGAAAATGATTTGGATAGGTTGATAGCATCAGGTCTTGATAAGGTTATAGTATCGATTGATGGAGTTAGCGAAGAAACTTATTCAAAATATAGAGTAGGCGGTAATTATTATAAGGCAATGGATAATATGAAGAAGCTGATTGAGAAAAAAAGACGCTTGAATAGTTTAAATCCGCAGGTTCATTGGCAATTTCTGGTATTTAGGCATAATGAACATGAGATAGAACAGGCCAAAAGAATAGCCGATAATCTGGGCGTTGATCATCTAGGCATAACTAAAGCATTTATTGGTAACAAAGATTGGTTCCCTGAGAATAAAGAATATAGTAATTATCACGGTGATACTTTAAAGGATGTTGATAGCGCTAAGGATACAGCTTTGTTATTTAAGGATAGTAGTTCAAAGATTTGTTATTGGCCGTGGGAGGCGATAGCTATTAATCCTAATGGTTCAGTATCAGTCTGTTGCTCGGTAGAGGAAGAAAAAGATGATTTTGGCAATATTTTTAATCAGCCTTTTAATAAGCTATGGAATAACGATAAATACGTTTCTGCAAGAAGATTTTTGGTAAACAGAGGCAATAATGGACATAAACATTCCGAGGATAATATATGTTTTAGGTGTAAACACATAGGAATGATTAATATCAGTTTAGCTTCTATGAGCAGTTTTCAATAATAGGTAATATGGAAAAAGAAAAAAGAATAAAGTTTGTTTGGAATCTGCATTATGCCTGTAATTACAGGTGTAGTTACTGTAATTTTAATGGTAGCTGGGATGAGCTTTCAGTAAAAAATAAGAAAATTAGCAAGAATGATTGGATTAAGGCATGGGATAGGATTTATGATTTATATGGAAGCGTTGATATTCATCTTGTTGGTGGAGAGCCTTGCATATATCCTGATTTTACTGAGATTGTTTGTAGAATCTCAAAGAAGCATTTTTTAGGTCTTACTACTAATCTTTCAGTTGATTTTAAAAGGTTTGCTGACAGTGTTTCGCCGAAAAGATTTGAGTTTGGTATAGGGGCTAGTTTTCATCCGCAGTACGTTAAATTTGAAGACTTTCTAAGTAAGGTGATTGAATTGAAGAATAAAGGGTTTAAAATCTGGGTAAATTATGTTGCCTATCCGCCCCAGATTGATAAAATGAATTTTTTTAAAAGCACACTTCAAAAACACGGTATTCCTTTTGTCGTACAGCCGTTTCGTGGGACATATAATGATAAAATTTACCCTGAGGCTTATACCGATAGTGATCGGTCTATTATTAAGGATATTGCCGGTACGGATTCAAGTATTCAGCAAGACATGCAGTATCAGTTGGATCGCAAGAATACAAAAGGAGTGCTTTGTAGGGCAGGGCAGATCTTAGCACATATAGAACCCGATGGCACAGTTAAAAGATGTGGTTTGATTGAAAAGCCTATTGGTAATATATTCGATGCAAACTTTCGATTATTAGATAAACCTTTACCTTGCACTGAAGAACATTGTCCTTGTGATTATATATATTTGGTAGATTCGAATGAAAAATTAAATGAGTATTCTGCGAAAAGACAAGATAATATCTCGGAAAAAGAAGCAAGCGCACATGTGGTTGTTGATTTGATTGAAGAGGCTGAATTTTGTCTGTTTAAGCTGGAGGATTTTGATACCGCAGAGGCATTGATAAAAAAGGCACTTGCAAAAGATAAAGATAATATTTGGGGGCTAAGGGTTTTAGCTAACATTTTTAGAAGAAAAGCTGAAAGTAATAATAATGATAATCTTTTGCTTCAAAAGGCAAGAGAAGTTATTGATGATGCGTTATTTATAAGCAAAGGGGATTCATGTGTGCTTGCTGAATCAGCGCGGATTTATCTTGCGCAGAATCAATATAGAAAGGCAGATTTTGAAATTGTTAAGGCGATTAAAAAAGATTCGGAAAATACATATTTTCAGGAGGTGAATCAGAAGATAAAAGATACGGCCTTGTCTTCTATTGATAAGAATTCTTTATCCGTTTCTAATGATCATTTAGATATGATGCTTGTTTTGACTCCGGGGTGGGGTAGGGAATCGGCTCCGTTTGCTCTGGCGTCTTTGACAGGTCTTTTGAGGAAGCATAATTTTATAGTTAAATCGTTTGATATTAATAATTTTATTTTTCATAGACTTTCTTCTGATAAAAGCAGTGTACAGTTGTGGGATTGGGAGCAGTGCGGTTTTTGGGACGATCGGCCGTCTGTCGAAAATTTTATCAATAAAAATTCTATTTTAATAGATTCTATAGTTGATTCTATCCTTAAGCAAAAACCAGAGGTTATCGGTTTCTCGGTATATCTGACAACTAAAATAATGAGTCTTGAGTTTGCAAGACGCATAAAAGCAAAAAATCCTAATATTTTAATAGTGTTTGGTGGTTCGCAGTGTCGCCGAAAAGAAAACTGGAGAGAGCTTATTGAAAATGATTTTGTCGATGCAATTATTTTAGATGATGCAGAAGCAACAATTATCGATTTTTTGAATATTTTTAAGAAAGAAAAAAAGATTAAATATTGTCCTGGTCTTATTTATCGTGATGGTACTGATATTATAGATTGTGGTGATAGGTCTGTTGTTGATTTAGATGATTTGCCTTTTGCCGATTTTAGTGATTTTGATTTTAAAAGCTATAAATGCCCGCATATTATCAAAATTGCTTTTAGCCGTGGTTGTACAGAAGGTTGCGCTTATTGTAGTGCTCGTACAGTATGGCGGGGTTTTAGGACAATGAATGGAGAGAGGATTTTTAATGAGATAAAGTTTCAGGTCGAGAATTTTCATAAGAGAATGGATTATTCAATGATCCCTCATTTAATTTTCCTCGATTCTTTAATCAACGCAAATATGCTTGTATTGAAGGATTGGCTTATGCGGTTAGTGGAAGTACGCAAGGATAAAAATGGTCCGCTTTTTAATTTTATCTGGAGAGCGCAAGCGATTATACGACCGGAAATGAATGAGGAGATTATATCCTTGATCAAGGATTCAGGGTGTGTAGAGATAAATTATGGGATAGAAAGCGGTTCTGCAAAGGTCTTAAAAGATATGCGAAAAAGATATACGCCTGAGATTGCAGAAAAGGTAGTTCGTTGTATTTACAAATATGGTATACCGGCAAAAGCTAATTTTATGTTTGGTTTTCCTACCGAAACAGAAGAAGATTTTAAAGGTACACTAAATTTTATTCAAAGGAATGCCCGATTTATGACAGAGGTTTATCCTAGCAGGACATTTTGTGCTATTGAGAGATTCACTTATCTGTTTGAAAATAGGGAAAAATTCGGAATTTTACCGCAAAAGCAGGAAAACCATCTTTTTTGGCAATCGCAGAACGGAAAGAATAATTATCTTGTAAGAGTGGAAAGATATTTTGCCTTCTGTAAGCTACTTGCAAATCTTGATCATAAGCCTTTGGTGACGGGGGTTGATAATATTGAACGGGACAAGTGGCTTTCTCTCGGACAGTATTATCAGTATGAACAGGATTTTACCAAGGCGTTAGAGTGTTATGATAATTATATTAAGTTAAACGGAGTTATTGATTCAGTGGAAGAGTCTATGAATATATGCAAAGCCTATTTATCCAAAAGAGAGACGAAAATCTAATTTTTATGGATAGATATGATAATGTTTCAATAATTATAGCATTTAAGGAAGAAAACGATTCCATTAAACAGGTTGTAAATGGTCTTGATGGTTTTAATTCCGAAAAGATTTTAATTGGAAAAGGTTTTTCTAAAGAAACACTTATGTTTTTGCAATCAAAAGGTGCAAAAGTTCATATTGTTGATGACCGGGGAAAAGGGCATGCTCTTCGCATTGGAGCAAAGATTGCTACTCGTGATATTCTGCTTTTTATTGACGCTGATGGTTCGCATATTCCTAGCGAAATCCCTTCTCTTGTAAGCCCGATTCTGGAGAATAAGGTTTCTTTGGTGGTTGCTTCTCGAGTATTAGGCCATAGCGAAGAGTATCATAATAATACAATTGAGAAAATAAGACTTTTTGGTAACGTGATTGCAACAGGTATTATTAATTTTAGATGGAGTATCAGGTTGACTGATTCACAAAATGGTTTTCGGGCGATTAAAAGAAATGTTTTTCAGAAACTTGATTTAAGAGAAGACGAATTTGCCATTGAGCAGGAAATGATTATGAAGTGCTTACGGATGAAAGAAAAGGTTTTGGAAGTGCCTAGCCATGAATTGCGTAGGGTATCAGGTTGTTCGAAGTTGAATACAATCACTATGTTACCCAAGTACATTTTTTGCCTGATTAAAAACATCATATGATACGGACTATTCATTTATTAAAAAGCATAACTCTTTCTAATTTTTTAAGATTAAAATACCCTTATAAACTTACTTATGCCGTAACTTACAGGTGTAATTTGAAATGTAAGATGTGCGCTATATGGAAAAAAGATTTATCTCAAGAACTATCTCTTGATGAAATTAACCGGTTTTTTAACAAATCGGGATTTTTTTCATGGATTGATCTTACTGGAGGAGAGATTTTTTTAAGGGAAGATATATTTGATATATTAAGCATAATTTTAAATAATTGTTCTCGATTGAAGATAATCCATTTTCCAACTAATGGACAGTTTCCCGAAGAAGCTCTGAAGTTTTTAATGATTGTTAATAAAACTAAAGGTGTTGTTCCCGTTGTGACTGTGAGTATTGATGGTGAGGAAGCTTTAAGCGATGACATAAGAGGGGTTAAAGGAGCTTGGAGAAACGCAGTAAACACTTTCAAAATTATCAAAGAATCAGGTTGTTCTTTTTGTTCGTTTGGCATTACTATCTCCCGCTATAATGTTCATTATTTAAGCCTTGAGCGTATTATATCTCAGGTTGTTAAAATTTATCCTGATATAGATAAGTCTGATTTTCATTTTAACATTGCCCATTCATCTGAACATTATTACAGCAATCCATCAGAGGAAAATATGTTTAATGATTCTTATAGAGTTAAATTGTCTAATTTGTTACTTTTGAATAACAAAAACAGAATAAAAGGATTTTTACAAAATAATTATCTTTCTGGAATTAACAAGATTCTTAGAAATGGTGAATTTATGCCTTGCCAATCTCTTTCTGGTACATGTTTTTTAAATCCAGAGGGGTATTTGTATCCTTGTTCTATATATAATAGAAGATTATCACATATTCAAGAGATTGATTATGATGTGAGGCAGTATTGGGAAAATAAAGATTTAATTTGCTTATATAGGGATTTACAGTCTGGTAAGTGCCCCAAGTGCTGGACACCATGTGAAGCTTTCCCTAGCATATTAGGATCTATATTAAGAAAACCGAGTAATATTAAAAAAAATATATTATGCAGACAAAGCGAATAGCTAAATTTTATCCTTTAATACTATTTATTTTATTTCTCTCTGTTTATTTAACTACTTTTACTCAGACCCACCGTTGTTTTAACCAGGATGGTCTTGAGAATATGCAGTTTATCTCCAGCGAAGACTTTCAAATTTTCAATGCGCGTGATATAGGTTATCGGATTACCGGTAGGTTTATATATGATGTATTTAAATTGTTAGGATGGCAGGGTTCAGCAATGATTCCACTGCAATCCTTGAGTGCTTTTTTTGGGGCTATAGCAGTGGTATGTATTTACCTTATTATATTTAAAATAATTAATAACTATAGTTTAGCTTTTATAATTTCATTATTTTTTGGTTTTTCTCACTCATTCTGGTTTTTCAGTACTGAAGCAACAGGCAGGATATACTGTCTATTCTTTGGTTTGCTGTCATTGTTATTTTTGTTTTATAGGTTTAATTTTAAACAGAGCTATATTTATTTGATGGTTTTTTCTTTCTCCGTATCTTCTGTTATAGATTCATCTTCGCTTTTGTTTTTGCCTTTGTTAATCTTAGGAATAATTCTGATTAACGAAAATAGAAAACAGAGCTATAAGGACGCATTAATATTTGCTGCTTTTTCTCTTGCGATAATGGCGGTTTTTCATCTAGCGTTATATACTATTAAATATAGCTCTATATCTTTAAGTGGGTTGTTTGGTTTTATTTTTAATAAGTCTCCCTCTAAAGGATTAAGTTTTTCAAAGATGTTTTTTACTGCATGGGAATCACTCATCGCTAATGGCAACATTCATTCTGATTCGATAAGATTAATGTTTTTTCCTGGAAATATTTTAGAGCTTCATAGAGGTTTTATTGTTTTTTTCTCAGCTTTAGCAGGATTTATTATTATTAGTTTAGTGTTTTTAAGAAAAAAGGTAAGTTTTTTTCATCGTAAGATTATTATATGGATGTTACTTTTTTTATTTCTGCCCTTACCTTTTTTTGCTTATCAAGAGGCAAACGCTTTAGAATATTATATTATCAGTTTGGTGCCTTTTTGGATAATCGTTGCTGTAGTTTGCTACTATTTAATTAAAAGGTTTAGGGTAATCAACTATTTACTGCCTGTTGTTTTGGTTGTTTTTGTTTTTAATAATTTTTTATTCAGTATTTTTCCTCGCACAGACGCTAGAAATAGCTTTTACTACCCGCATTATAAATATCTAAAAAAAGATTTTAATTCTCAGGAGTTAACTATTGTGTTTACATTTGATTACATTTTTAGTCTTAATATGCGAATAATTGATTCGAGGCTAAAAACAAACATTCACAAACAAGCTATTTTCATCGATAATTACAGCAAGATAAACGATAAATACTATGAATATTTGCTTAAAGAAGTCGCTGCGTACGATAAGGTAAAGATTGTTTTTCTTTTATGCTCGCCAGTGAAATCGCCAGATAGAATAAAGGTAATTAATGATCAAATAAATAGATACAAGTATATTTACTCAGATTTTATTTTTGATGTTGTTTTATTGAATAGGTGTCCGTGGATAAGCGAATATATTGGAAGATACGTCGACTTTCAAGAATTTCTATTAGGGATTGGTAATTTAGGATTTAAACCATTGTTTATGAGTGAGGGTCCATTTGAAGATATTGTTAGTATAGAGTTCAGAAAGTAAAGCCGATATTTCAGAAGAATCAGTAAAGGGATGATTAAAAAGATGAATTTAGTAAAGTATGCCGAGATTATTGTGAATAATCAAAAGATTAATGAATCGGAATTTCGAAAAGGCAGAATAACGCTTAAATCTTATCCGCCAAATGTCTTTATGCAGCTCGATGGACCTTGTAACCATAATTGCATATTTTGTTCTCGCCCTGAAAAATATGATTATTTTAATTTAGAAGAATTTAAGAAGCGTTTTGTTGATATTATGCCAGTTTTTTTAAATGCAAAAATGATTTATCTTACAGGCGCAGGAGAATTTTTAATGCTTCCTGATAGTCTAGATATAATTAAATTCTTTGATAATAATTTTCCCGCCTCTGGCAAAAGCTTTGCTACAAATGCAACATGTTTTAATAACTATATTTTTAATTATTTAGAAAGCATCAAGAGTAATTTTAGTATTCAGGTGTCTTTGCATGCTAGTAACGCTGAGTTACATAAAAAACTAGTTGGTAGATATGATTTTGATCAAACTATTCAAAATTTAAGTAGATTATTGGCTATTTCGGAAAATAACCGTAATTTGGATGTTTATGCCATGTTTGTTTTAAATACGCTTAATATTTCGGATTTGCCTGAATTTGTAAAGCTGTGTAGTTCTATGGGTATAAGAAAAGTGTGTTGTAATTATAATTCTGTTTATAGATTGGATCAGAAAAAACTTTCTTTATTTTTTAATCAGGCAAAAGCTAACGATGTTCTTAATTCAGTGCGTTCTTTAGCTTCAGATCTTTCTATTGAGATTAATTTACCTCCTTTATTTGCGAAAGATAATTCCTATTACAAATTCTGTAAGGATTATTGCAGTGATCCTTGGTATCAGATAATGCTTAATTTCAAGGGAGAAGTTATGCCTTGCTGTTTATTTGAGGGGGTTGCTCCGGGGAATATACTGGAACAAGGGTTTAAAAAGATTTGGAATGGGGAAGTTTATAAAGCGTTGAGGGAATCAATACTCAATAAGAAAAAAGCTATTTATTGTAATTATTGCATAGAAAACAATCCGGAATCTGTGAATCATATCAAATCTCATTTGATAATTCGAGGAAAGAACAAACAAGAACTTCAGGAATTTCTTAAGCCAGAGTTTGATACGAGAGTTACTATTGATGAAAATAAAATGATTCAATTTGTTTGGCGTTTGAACTACGAATGCAATTTTAATTGTCCTTATTGTTCAGTGATGTATTGGGGCGAAGAAAAAATTACCAGAAAAGACAAAACAGTGTTTTTATCAGTCGATGAATGGATTGAGCATTGGGAAAAGATATACGATATATACGGAAGTGTGGAGATTCATATTGTAGGTGGAGAGCCAACTATTTATCCAGGGTTTTTTAAATTGGTGGAAAGATTATCTAAAAAGCATTATTTCGGTTTTGATACTAATCTTTCTGCTGATTTTACAGATTTTATAAAAACTATTCCTCCTGAAAGAGTTAGTTTTGGTATTGGGGCAAGTTTTCATCCTACGCAGACCAAATTCGAAGATTTCATAAATAAGGTTGATAGGTTAGCAAGGGCAAATTTTAAGATATGGATAAATTATGTAGCATATCCTGAGCAATTAAACGAAATAGCTTATTATAAAAACGAGGTAGAAAAAAGAGGGTATCATTTTGTGATGCAACCTTTTTGCGGTAAATACAAAGATAAAATCTATCCTAAGGAATATATAGATAATGAAAAAAACATAATGAGAGGTCTTGCAAAAGGTAATAGCGTTCTAGAAGAGAATATGCAGTATCAGCTTGAGCAGAAGATAGTAAAAGGTAAGCTTTGTTATGCAGGTATGAAGTTTGCTTTTATACATGCAGACGGTACTATAAAAAGATGCGGCGAGGGGCCAAGTCCTGCTATTGGTAATTTTTTCGATAAAGAGTTTAGGCTTTTTGATAAGCCGTTGCCCTGTGATTGTGATACATGCTATTGTGAGTTTAAATGGTTGGTGGAGAATGAAAGAAAGACCACGCAGCAAGAAGAAAATAAGAGCTTAATTGTAAAGCAAGTCAAGAATAGTGATTTTGGAGATAAATTCAAGAAGATCAATAGATTAATTATGGATGATGAGTTAGATGAGTCAAAAAAAATTGCTAGAGAGGTTTTGGATTGTGATAAAGACAACGGTAATGGTTTTAGTGTTATGGCAAAAATATACCGTATGAAAGCACAGTCGATAGATTTGGTTTCGGCTAGGGAAGATTATGCTTATTTAGCCAAGTCTAATATAAAACGGGCATTGGAATATGACCCTGATGATTTATCTGCACAGTTGGAAGCTATTCGTATTTTTATTATCGATAAGGACGTAATTGCAGCAAAAAAGATTTTTGATAATATAATGATTAAATATCCAGAATCTGAAGAGGCACATGCACTGGTTAAAAGAATAGAGCATTTAAATAGAGAACTTCATAGAAGTCATCAAGCTGTTGAGATTTTTCGTAAAGAAAAGAATATTTTTTCAAGAATAAAATCAAAGGTAATAGCAAAAGATATGAGATTTTCTTATCGAGTTATTTTCGATTGGGATATGCATTATGATTGTAATTATAGTTGCTCATATTGTTACTATAAAAATAAATGGAATGAGTTATCGTTAAAAAACATATATCCTGGTAACAGTAAACTAATACGGATATGGAGTAATATTTATGATACTTTCGGTAAGTGTTTTATAAGACTTAATGGTAGAGAACCAAGTGTGTACCCTGATTTTTTCAATCTTATAAAAGGTCTTTCTTTAAAACATACATTGGAATTAAATACGAATCTGTTTTTTGATTTTGAAAGATTGATAGAGACGGTTGCTCCTGAAAACGTAAGTATTAAAGCAATTTTCCATAAAGAAAATGTGAGTTTAGAATCATTTTTGAATAAGGCAAGTTATCTTAACAGGCATGGTTTCCAGGTAAGCGTTGTTTGTTTGGCTCATCCGGATAATTTAAATGAACTTTATAGGATAAAACAAGCCGTAGAAGATATTAATCTTACTTTTCTGATTGAACCGTTTCAAGGAGTATATAAAGAATTAGAATATCCCCATGGGTATTCTTTTGAACAAATGAGAATTATTTCGGATATAGTAGCTTTTTCACCTGTGAATAAACTTATTTTCGAGCCAATTCTTAGGAAAGAAAAGATAATAAATAATGATAGGCGGTTATGCAGGATGGGCCAGCTTTATGTAAAGGTTTTTTCTGATGGTGAGATATATCGCTGTAGAGATAATTTATCAGAGAAAATCGGTAATCTTTACAATGATGATAATCTTTTTGTTTGGAACGAACCTAGATATTGTGACAAGAAAAGCTGTTCTTATTGGAATGCAATGATTGTAGGTAAAGAAAAGAAATGGATTCGATATTGGAGATAAAAACTGATAGTTCTAGGGTATTTTTGTATAGAAGAAATGTTTTTTTGCCTATATTATTTGTTTTTTTAATCGTAGTTTTACATGCTGCTGTTAATTATTTTATTCTTGTCAGAAGTAGGTTTTGCTTATTAGGCGATTCAGCATTCCATTATTCGGAATCGTTTGTTTTTTTTAATCAGTTAAAACAATTCTTTAAAGCAGGCGATTTTATAGATTTTTTTAGAGATTATACAGCGATTGGTAGTAATTATCGTACACCCTTTTTAATGCTTGCAACAATCCCGTTTTATTTTATTTTTGGCGTTAGTCAGACCACTGCAATAATGTCTAATATGTTATTTTTTTTAGTGTTAGTTTCATCTGTTTACGGAATTGCCAGAATTTTATATAACCAAAAAACAGCTATTTTAGCAAGTTTAATTGTTTCGGTATTGCCGGGAATTTTTTCTCAATCGAGAATATTCTTGCAAGATTTAGCTTTATCCGCAATGGTTGCATTATCTTTTTATCTTTTAATAAAATCAGACAATTTTAAGAATTTCAGGATTAGTTTAATTTTTGGTGTTATTTTTGGTTTAGGGTTACTTACAAAATGGTCTTATCCAATTTTTATGATTTTACCAATGCTGTTTATGGTTGATTGGAGAAGGGTAGTTGTAAAGAATCTATTTTTAGGGTTATCGATTGGGTTGTTAATTGCCTCGAGCTGGTATATACCAAATTTATCCAATATAATCTTAAGATTGCCAAAATCGGCTTTTTCTATTTTAAACGTCAACAACGATAGATGGTATTATTATTTAGAGACTCTTTATGACTATCAGTTGTTACCTGTTTATTTTGCATTGCTTATATCTGGTATCACGTTTTTAGTTTTAAAAAAGGAATTTATTTTCCCATTGTTTGTGATTTTTCCAATTGTTTTGTTTTCTTTTTCTCACAATAAAGATGCACGTTTTATTCTGCCAGTTTTTTTCGTCATTGCGATTATAATTGCCCGTTTTATAGTTTGGTTTGATAGAGAGCAGATATTGGTTAAGATTATAATTATTTTTTCATTAGTGCAGTTTATAGCTATTTGTTTTTTTCCAACCAAGACGCCTTGGATTAAGAAAATTATAAATGTTAATCGTGTGTATCCAGATAATATGCAGGGCCTTTATTTTGCTACAGATAGAGGAGATTGGAAGACAACACAGATTTTTGAAACGTTATCAGTGCACCTAAGTGATGATGCAGATAAAAAATATCAGGTTTTATCTATTCCCGCTTTGCCTGGTTTGCATTCACCGTTAATTATAGCGTCAGCAAAGGAGGCTTTGTCTGTTGAATTTATTTGTCCTGCTGAGTTTGATCAGAGCTTAATAGATCAAGAAATAGATTTTGATAAAATTATTCATGATTCAGATTTTGTCATTACAAAAACCGGATATATGGGTATTTCATTCATAAAAGGCTTTTTGAATGAAACGAATAAGGCTTTTCTAAGGCACAAGCACGAATTTATAGTTTTAAAAACATTCAGCTTAGAACATGTTCCAGGAAGCGATATTGATGATTCTGTAGTATATCTTTATAAAAGGATTGATAAAAATTGATTATTTTTAAAAGAGCCTTAGGAAGTCTTATTTGTATAATTTTGGGTTTAGTTGCTGCAGTATTGATAGCCGAATTTATATTAAGGATTGTGCCTGTATGTAAAGAAAAGTATTCTTTCGATAAGTATGTTAATAGATTTGTTCCCATTGTTTCCTCAGATGACCTTGGTTCTTTATATAGGTTCTCTTCTTCTTTAGGTTATGAAAGAGTTCCTGATAGAGAAAGGGGTGTAAATTCTTTTGGGTTTATCGGAGAAGAAATCCAGCTAAAGAAAAAATACGGTGTATTTCGCATTATGGTTTTAGGAGACTCGTTAGCAGAACAGAATTTTTTTGTAGATTATTTGAGAAAGTTTATCAATGATAGAAGTCTTAAAGAAACAGTTGAGATAATTAATGCCGGCGTAGGCGGATACAACGTATGGCATTATTACCGGTATGTAACCAGCAAGGCTTTGAAGTTTAAGCCGGATGCGATTTTACTTAGTCTATGCCTTAATGATTTTCATCCAGATGTACATGCTTTTTATGGACAAGAGGGAGAGATTATTGAATTTAATATTGAATCTTTTGAAACAAAGAAGATCCTATTATTTAGCTACAGTTTTTTTAAGAATTCTTTTGTTTATCGAGCATTAATAATTACTTTAGAAGAAATTTTATCAAAGTCTAGCGATAAGTCAGCGTTAGATAATGTTAAAAACTTTGCTTATGCCAATGAAGGTTTGTTTTTTATGAAGAAGATCAAACAGGTTTGCGATAGAAATAATATTGCTTTAGTTTGTTTTATTTGGCCTTATTTTATGCCTAATTCTGAATATAGTAATCTTCAGATGTATGAATATAATGATATGGTTAAGATCTTGGATTATTTAAGTATTGATTATTTAGACCTGCACAAATTATTCCCAGATAATAAAAGAAAAAATTTAAGGCTTAGAGAGGTTGATTATATTCATCCTAATGCAGAAGCACATAAATCGGTTGCTTTAAGTATATTGCCAACAGTAGAGCAATTAATAATATCTGAGAGGAACAATGATTAATTGCATTAATATTGTTAAAAGAATCGGAAGATTTTTTATAAAATTGCAACAGCAAAACGACGATTGCTTGAGTCAGAAAATTTTGTTAGTAGATAGTCCTCAGGTTTGGTTAGGTCATTTGAATTCCGCGATCATAAGGACAAAAAAGATTTTTCCCAATGGCAATATCTTTGTTTTGACTAATTTTGAAAGAAAGACAAGCTTAGAAGCGGAATTCGATGATTTAAGCTATATTCTTTTTGGACAAAATAATTGCCGTAGTATAGGGAATCTTATTAAACTAATTAGGGCGAAAAAATATAATTTTGATTTTGTTTTGTTGATTTCTTTAGATTTTACGTTTATTGCCGCAAGCCTTATTTGTTTAAAGAAGATAATTTATTTATATAATCAGTGGGGACAGTGGTGGAAGGTAAGTTTTAGAGATGCATTGTTTATGTTTAAAAGAGCTTACTATGTTAAGAAAAAAAAGTCAATTTTAATAGAGTTTATTAGTAGAGTGGGTTTATTTTTTGTTTGCATCAGGAAAATAAATGAAGATGATCTGTGCAAAAGTTATTTCTTAAGACCTGATAAAAAAACAGTTTTTAAAGATATAGAATGCGCGATAAACAAAATTAAGCTGTATTCGCCTTATTCTAAGGTTTATTGTGAAGCAATTAAATATAAAAAGAATATATTAGAAATTCATCCTGATATCATTTTTGTTGATAAAAATACAAGGAAAAGCTTTCTTAAGGATGCAAGTAACATAATAGTTTTTAGCCTAAGTTTACCTATTATTTTTGATAGTTTTATTTCCAAAAAGAGCCGATTGCTGTTATTTAACCGTTGGCATCAATGGTGGAAGATTAGTTTTAAAAATTTAAGGGATTATTTGATTTCTCTTTTATCATTTCTGGGGGATGTTTTTATTTTTATCTTTCTTATTATGAGAGTAAGTATTATTTTTCTAAAAAGGATGTTTTTTACAGTCGACTATATTAATGAGGAGTAAAGATGGTTAATAATGTAAGGCAATTTAGTTCAGATAAGATCCTTAAACACCTAGACAGGGTAGTTGATTGGTTTAATGGTAATAATCCTTATCCTGTTACGGTTGAACTTGATTTAACAAACGTTTGTAATCATAAATGTCCTGCTTGTACGGGTTGGGTTAAGAAGCAAAGAGATTTATCTATGTTGCCAGTTAATTTGACAAAAAAAATTATTAATCAGTTGGCTTACGTAAAGATACGTGGACTAATTTTTACCGGTGGTGGTGAGCCATTATGCTATCCTCATGTCAGAGAGATTCTTAACTATGCAGCTAAGGAGAATTTTGATATTGCTTTTATAACGAATGGTTCTTTGTTGAATAAGGAAATAGCAGATCAGCTATTAAGAGTTTGTACTTGGGTTAGGGTTTCTCTTGATGCAGCCACACCAATGGTTTTTAGGAAAACACACGGTCTAGATAGAAAGAACTTTTTAACGGTAACTGAGAATATAAGATTATTAGCTAAAAGGAAAAAAGAGCTTAAAAGCAATACTGCGGTAGGAGTTGGTTTTTTAACATGTCAATATTCAAAAGGGCAAATGTATAAAGCTACTCTTCTTTGTAAGTCGTTAGGTGTTGACTACATACAATTTCGTCCAATGCAGATTGTTTCAGAAGGTAGATTAACTTACGATTTAATGAATATAGATAGGCAGTTAGTTAAATGTATGGAAGAAGAAACAGCAAATTTTAAGGTTCTTTATTCAAAACATAAATATGAAATGATGAAAGAACCAAAATTCGGTAGATATTATAAGAAATGTTTCGGTCAACAGTTTGCAACTGTCATCTCGGCTGATGCAAAAATGTATGTTTGCTGTCATATGCGAGGTAATAATAAATATTGTATCGGAGATTTGCATAAAAGTTCATTCAAGAAGATCTGGAATTCTAATAAAAGGAAAAAAGTTGTTGAGTCTATTGATTTTAAAGATTGTGTACCTTTATGTCGTGACAATACATTCAATCAGGTGCTTTGGAATATTAAAGAAAAACGAGAACACGTTAATTTTTTATAACTAATGATAGATACTTCTATAATTATTTTGACTAAAAACGCTCAGAAAACTATTTTTCGATTGTTACAGTCAATTTTCAATCAGGATATTGATGCGTCTTTTGAAGTTATCTGTTTGGACAGTGAATCAACAGATACTACATTGGAGATTATAGATAAGTTTCCCGTAAGGTTAGTGAGTGTTAGCCGTAATGAATTTAACCATGGGCTTACACGTAATCTGGGAATGATGAATTCAAAAGGTGAAAATGTGTTTTTCTTAACTCAAGATGCTATCCCTATAGGAAAAGATTGGATGAGATATATTTTAAATATGGTTAATTCTGATAGTTCTATTGCGGGAGTTTATTGTGATCAGGTATTAAACGATAATGTATCCTTTTTTGAGTGTTGGCAACTTAGTAACTATCTGCCTGAAAACAGCCGGATTAGTTTTATAGACGATAAAGATTATTATAATACTATTTCACCAAAGGAAAGATTAGAATTCTGCCGGTTTGATAATGTTTGTTCGTGCATTAGAAGATCAGTTTGGACGAAAGTGCCTTTTAGAAAAATGAGTTTTGGCGAAGATTTAGATTGGGGCAAGAGAATTATTGAGACAGGCCTTAAGATTGCTTTTTGTAAAGAAGCAAAGGTTTTGCATTTACACAGTTATTCTTTAATTGGGATACTTACTAGGTCTTTTTATACTTACAGATTATATAATTCGCTTTTTGGCTTTAAGCCATTTTATTCCTTAAAAGATTTATTTATTAATATGGTTATTTTTCCAATTAAGGCTGTAAGGCGCTATTTAAACACAAATAAAAAACTTTTTTTGAAGATAATAAATATACCTTTTATAGGCCTTTTTTCATTAATATTAGTTTTTGGACAATATTTAGGTTCGATTAAAAATGATGAAGATATTATTCATAGTACATAATTTTTTGCCTTATTCATTTGCAGGAACAGAAGTGTATGCCTATAACCTTGCTAAAGAGTTGGCGAAAAAACATGAAGTTTTTATCTTTCATAGGGTAAATGATTCTTCAATAGCCGAATATGAACTCAGCAAAGATTATTTTGATGGGTTGACTGTTTTTAAGATGAACAATACCTGCAGGAGTTATAATTCGTTTGAGGATCTTTATTTTAATAAGAACATAGAGAAGGTATTTTTAAATGTTTTTGAACAGGTTAGGCCTGATATTGTGCATATACAGCATTTACTTTTTTTATCAGTTGGAATAATTAACTTAATTAAAAAAAGCAATATTCCAATTGCGCTGACAGTTAACGATTATTGGTTGCTGTGTCCTCAGGGGCAATTATTAAAGAAAGATTTAACTAATTGCAGCAACGTAAATAATTTGGAATGTATTAGTTGTATAAACGGATTGATAAACATAAAAGAAGGTGTTCTTAGGCGTTATTATTTTTTACGAAAAGTTTTGCCATCTTTTTTACTAAAATTAATGCGTAAAGTTTATCTTTTTCTTCAAGGACAAGATTTACCGGCTGCATTAGATAAGGTATCTAAGAGACAGGAATTTATAAAAAATGCACTATCTAATGTTGATTGTTTTATATTTCCGTCAAAGTATGTTTTAGATAAGTTCAATAAACATAAAATAGAAGGAACGAGATGCTTGCTATCAAATTACGGTATTAATAAAAAAGGCTTAAAAGGATTAGTTAAAAAAGTTTCTAGTGTTCTCAGGTTTGGTTTTATTGGTTCTATCCATCCGGCAAAGGGATTGCATGTGTTGCTAGAAGCTTTTAAGAATATAACGGATGATGAGATAGAGCTAAAAATATACGGTAAGGATATAAGTTATTCTGGATTTGAAGATTATTCTAAACGTTTAAAGTTAAGGTTTAAAAAAGATAATATTCATTTTTTGGGTAGTTTTGACAATAGGCAGATTGTAGATATTTTATCCGAAATTGATATATTAGTTTTTCCTTCGATTTGGCAGGAAAATTATCCACTGACTATACTGGAAGCTCTGTCTGTTAACATTCCGGTAATTGCTTCAAGAATTGGAGGTATACCCGAAGTCATAAGAGATGGCGATAACGGTATTTTATTTACGCCGAATGATCATAATGATCTATTAAGGTGCCTGAAGATGTTTATAAATGATAGAGCGCTTATAAAAAGGTTTGCAAATAGTTCATCTAGTGTAAAAGCTATTGAAGAGGATGCTGTTGAGCTGGAAGAAGTTTATAGTTCGTTAAATTAACCTGAGGTTATTTCTTGATAAAGAAAATTATAATTAGATTTGGTTTAATTCTTCTCGGTATTTTCTTAAGCTTAGTTTTAGTTGAGGGAGCGCTCAGACTCTCAGGATTCATTTATCAATTTAATCAACAACGGCATAACCGTATTAAATATGAGCTTGATAGCGACTATAAGATTATCTGTATAGGAGAATCAACCACGGCATTAGGCGGTAGTATTCATTCATATCCAGCTCAGTTAGAGCAGGTTCTTAATGATAAACAGAATAAATTAAAATTTACGGTTATTAATAAAGGAATTTGCGGGACTAATAGCTCTTATTTGGTTGCTTCAGTTGGAGAAATTATAGATGAGTATAAACCGGATATGGTTATTTCTATGATGGGAATTAATGATATCTGTGATCCGATTACTAGAGAAAATGTCTCATTATCTTTAAAAAACGGTTTTTTAAATAATATGAGGATTTACAAATTAATAAAACTAATTTTTGCTAGAATTAAAGATTCTTATAAAAAGGATAAATTTATTGATTTAGAATTATCTTCGTTCAGTGAAGATGTTAACTATATGTTAACGCAAGAAAAAAAATCTAGTTTTACAGATAAAGATAACGATATTCCTAATGAAGAAGAATCTTATTATCTTGATTTGGGTTTTGAATATTATGAATCGGACGATTTTATTAATTCAATTAAGATGTTTCAGAAGGCCAGCAATATTAGTCCAGAGAATGATAAGATATATGTATACTTAGCAGAAGCATATAGGGAGATTTTAGATTTCGAAAATGTTTTTAAGGTTTTAGGTAAAGCTTTAAGCCTTAATCCATATAACGATGATGCGTATATAGAGTTAGGATGGTCTATCGCTCAGTTAGGAAACATTCAAAAGTCTTTTGAAATGTTTAAAAAAGCCTTTCAGATTAATCCTGAAAATGACGAAGCTTGTATTATGCTTGGGTATTATTGTTTAAAGAAAAATGATAAAGAGAATGCCGATATTTTTTTTAAGAAAGCTAAAGAATTAACCTTTGGTACTGATGAGGCGTATGTAAAAATCGCTGATATGTATATAGAGTTAGGTGATTACGATAATGCAGTTGTTATGTTAGAAAAGGCTTTATCGATCAATTCGAATAATCCAAATAGTTATATTGAGTTGGGTAAGATATTTTTAAATGGAGATTACAAAAAGGCTGCTTCTTTGTTTAAGCAAGCTATTCAGATTGACCCTAAAAATGATGAAGCCTTTCAGGGTCTTGGTTGGACTTATAGAAAATTAGGCAAGTTGAATATGGCTGAAAATTGTTTTTTGAAAGCCATAGTACATAATCCTTATTCTGCGCATAGTTACTATTCTCTAGCTACAATATATGTTTTACTTGATGAAATTAGTTTAGCGGAGGAAATGTATCTAAAATCGATAAATCTTTCAACTTCCGAGCCTTATTTTATTGTTGAATTGGCTGAGTTTTATTTATCAAAGGAAGAATATTCTAAAGCAGAGAAGTTGCTTAAGGATATGATTAATTCCGGAAAATCAAATGGGAAGATAAAGTCTCTTTATGAGTTTGCTAAAAATGGTTCCCTAAGTGATGTTGAGTCGTTACCGATAAGTTTTAATACAGAGGTTAATTCTGATTTTCCCGATATTACCGAGTATAATTACAATAAGCTTTATGAATTATTAAAGAAAAAGAATATTAAGTTGGTGGTTGTTCAATATCCAATGAGGAATATATGGCCTTTAAAGATGATGTTTGAAGATAAAGAAGTTCTATTTGTTGATAATGAAAAGCCTTTTAAAGATGTTGTTAAAAAAGATGGCTATTGGCAATATTTTAATGATATATTTGGTGGTAATTTTGGTCATTGTACAGAAAAAGGCAACCGGTTATTGGCAGAGAATATCGCTGATGTAGTGATTAGATATTTTAATAGAGAGTAGTTTGCTCATAGAGAAAGGAGATTTAATGGAAAGAACACTTAAGAAAGTAAATAATCTTGGTTTTATATTGCTTTCTATTATGTTTATTTGGATTTCTTTATTTGCGCCGCTTTTTTTCGAATCAATCATGTTGTATTTTTTAGTAATTATAGCTACAGTACTATTCATTTTAATGTATATAAAAAATAATCTTAAAATAATATTTTCTTTTGAAGATTTGTTTTTTCTTTTATTTTTTGTATTTTTATCTATGGGTATTGCAACAGCAATTGATAAAACAATAGCCTTACGTTATTTTATGTTATTTGCGTTGCCGGTTCCGTTTATATATCTATTTGCTAAGATATCTTTCGATAAGAGCTACGGAATATTTTTATTCAGGATTATAAGTTGTTTGGGCTTTTTGGTAGTTGTTTATGGATTAATTGAGTTCTTTTTTAAAGTAAATCCTGTTTTTGAGTTAAATGATTCTTTGTACAGTTTTTATTATGGAATTTTTTCCGGTAAAAGAATGCTTTCTTTGCATATGCATCCTACTCCTTTAGCAACTTATCTAGTAGCCATCTTGCCTGTTTCTTTTGGTTTATTGATAAAAGAGAGTAAGCGTATTTATAAGGTTTTAGCAGGCATAAATTGTTTATTTATATTGTGTGCTATCGTACTGACTTTTTCAAGAGGAGGGTTATTGGGTTGTTTGGTTTCTCTTGTTTTGGTCATAGTTGCATTACGTAAAAGTATAAATAAAAAATTCCTATCAATATTAATTATATGTATCGTTATGATTATTGTTACAGTCCTCGTAATGGATAGTTTAAATTTGTCCACAATAAATAGATTTTCAGTTGAAAGTTTAATTCATCCTCATTCCTACATGGCTAAAATAAACCGTACTATAAAGGGTTTTAATATGTTTAAAGCGCATCCTTTTTTAGGAATAGGATTAGGTCAGTACAGGGTTCTGTTTGATAAATTTTGTCCATTCATAAGCACAAATTACGATGGTAAAGTAGCTGATCTTATGTTTGTTACTATATTGACAGAATTGGGGATATTTGGCTTTTTAAGTTTTATTGCTTTTTTGATTATAATTTATAATAAGTCGATAAAATCTCTTAAAGGCAAAATGAGCGCAAACCAAAAATTCATGATTGCAGTATTATTGGCTGGGCTTTCAGGAATTATCGTTACTTTCCTGACTTATGATGTGCTTTATTGGTTTACGCCTGCTGCATTATTTTGGATTTATTGTGCGTTTTTATCCGTGCTATCCAAAAGGTCAAAATAAAAAAACATTATGCTTGGAATTAATATCGCAGTGTTAACTAAACAGCAAATTGTTCAAAAGCTTATTGAATTCTCCAGGCCGCCAATGGTGAATACGGTTTTTTATTTAAACGCTCATTGTATTAATCTTGCTTCTGTAGATGCAGATTATCGTAAGATATTAATTAATAGCGATATTGTTTACTCAGGGGGATTTGGTGTAGTGTGGGCATCAAGTTTTTTGGGTAAATCACTGCCAGAGAGAGTCAACATTTTGGATTTTTTTGACGAGTTAACTAGTCATTTGATTGAGAATAAGACTAAGGTTTATTTGCTTGGTGATGAAGATATTGTTATTAAAGCCTGCGAACTTGAATTAAAGGGAAAAGGAATAAATATAGTTGGTTGTCATAGTGGTTTTTTTGGCGATGGCGAAGAAAAATCCATTATTGAGAACATTAATCGGTTATCTCCTGATATTTTAATGGTTGGTATGGGCGTTCCAAGACAAGAAAAATGGATTAGTAGAAATAAATCCAAAATTAAGGCGAATTTAATATGGGGTGTTGGTGGTGCATTCTGTTGGCTTTCTGGAAAACGTAAGAGAGCCCCACGCTGGATGATAAATAGTGGTTTTGAGTGGTTCTATAGGTTAATGCAGGAGCCAAAAAGGCTACGGAGCCGTTATGTATTCGGCAATATTGTGTTTCTTTCCAGAGTTTTATTCTGGAAAATAAGAAGAATTGATTAAAATGAATAGGAAGTTTAAGATAATTTTATTTTTATTCTTAATGATTGATTTAGCGATAATTTTTTTATTATTTAACTCGCGGAGCTTTTCGCATTTAGCAATATGGAATATTGAGGAATCATTGTCACAAAAAGATTTTAATTGGTTCAAGGAAACGCCTGCTCCAAAATCTTATGTTATTCCGGATAAAGAAAAGCTTAGCTATTTCAACCAAGAGGCTAATAAAATTAACCTTAAGAATAAAAATGAACTAGAAGCCGTATTGTTTTTATCAGGAAGGTTAATAGGTGCGCTAAATGTTAATTATCAAACAAAAAAATATGTTACATGGGATCATCCTCAATCAATGGATAGATATATACAGGATGGCCACGGTGCAAATTGCATATATCGCTCTATTGTTTTATCAAGTTATCTTTCAAGTATGGGTATTTATTCTAGGTTGTGGAGTTTGGAGAATATATTTTTTGAAGATATTCCGCATACGGTAATTGAAGTTTATGCAAAACATTTAGAAAAATGGGTTTTTCTTGATGTTATGCATGATTTTATGGTTTTGAAAGATGGAATTCCATTGTCATTGCTTGAATTTAGATCCCTAGTTTTAAGTGAAAGTGACGCTGATATAAAAATAATACGTATTTCTACACGCAAAGAGATGGATAAGGATTTTCTGGATGGGTATAGGCACTTGTTAAATACCGTTTTTTTGAGGCTTGACAATGATTTTATCAAGGGATTTGAGAAAAGATACGGAATATTGAATATATTTTCATTATCTATCGATCGTTTAAGCGATAAATTTAGAAGAGGTATTGATTATATTTTTGGCTCAAAGGAATATTTTATTCATTTTGTAGATAGATATAGTCCCAGTCTAAGTTCCGGTATTCTTTTTTCAAAAAGTGTTTATTTATTTTTCGTGTTTAGTTTTCTTTTATTTTTCATTATTTGTTTTGTATATTTAATGAAAAGAAGAAAAAGATAATAATATAATTAAATGCAATTAGAAATAAGAAACAAAAATAGATTATTTTACGAAATACGTTTAAAAATTAAAAAGATAATCTATTCAAACGAATATTTATTAAGAAAGTATTCTTTTCTCAAAAGTATTGTCATTAAATATTTTTCTTGTAACCAATTGAAAGATAATAAGTTATTTGAAAAGGTGTTTATTGAGACTATCTCATATTGTAATAATGATTGTGAATTTTGTTCTGTTCGCATATCAAGCGTTATAAAGAAAAGTTCCAATTTGATGGAAGAGGGTATTTTTTTAAAGATAATTGAGGAATTAGTTAATTTATCTTTTAAAGGAAGCGTTGCTTTTCATTGTAATAATGAGCCATTTTTGGATGAAAGACTACCGTATTTTATAAAGCTAGCTAGAAAAATGCTTAAAAAAAACTTCTTTTATTTATATACAAATGGAACATTACTTACGGATGAATTATTAAAAGATGTTTTTATTGTTGGGATCAATCGTATTATAGTTAATGATTATAATGGTTCGTTTAAATTAATGCAAACAGTTGAAAATTTTGTTAAACATAATCGCGAACTAAATGGTGAGATAATATTTTACCATAGAAAAACAAATGAATTTTTAGGCAATAGATCAGGTGCAAGCCCCAATAAGAGGTTAATTTTAGAAAAACCATTAAAGGCAATATGCATAAGGCCGGCAAAAGAGATTGTTATTTGTTATGATGGTTCGGTTATGTTATGTTGCTGCGATAGTTTATGGAAAAATAAAATGGGTAATATTAATGAAAGTAGCTTAAAAGATATATGGGTAGGCCATGATTTTGCAAGTAAGCGTAAGGCATTGTTGAGGTTTAACCGAAATATTAGTTCAATTTGTAAAGTTTGCGATGCGGTGGATTTATCCGTTAAAAAAGGAGTCTTGTTCTAAGGATGAATAATAAAAAAGATAATGTTTTATCAGAAACTTTCTTTTATGAGGCGAATGGTTATAGCATGTGGCCTTTTTTAAAACCGGGTTATAAACTTATAGTAAAAAAAATATCTATTTATGAGATAAAATTAGGAGATTTGGTTTTGTATAGATATAAGAATAAACTAATTTGCCATAGAGTTATCAGAAAGAGTTTAAAGAATGATGATGTTGTTCTTTATTTGAGAGCAGATAATTCCTGCTGTGGTAGTGAATGTATAAGTAGTGTTAATTATGTTGGTAAGGCAGTTGAATTATGTTTGGAAAATAAGGTTATAAGTCTTATTTCATGGCAAATGATATTTGTTAATCGTTTGTTAGTAATATTTTCCCCATTTGTTTATTGTGTAATAAAGCCGTTGTGGCAAATTTTGCGAAAGGTAAGGAACTCTTGGCAAAAAAGAAGAAAATAAAGCTTTTATTTATTCAGTTACCTTCTCCAGAGTATGTTTTTCAGAAGTTTTGGGGAAATGTTCCTCTTGCCGCGGGTTATCTCAAGGCCATGGCTTATAAAAATAAACTACTTAAGTATATTGATATAGAAATTTTAAGGCCCATAGATACAAATCTATCTTCAGATTCAAGACTTGTTAATTTAATAGTTAATAAATCTCCTGATGTATTAGCGGTATCTTTATATATCTGGAATTCTTTGAGAAGTCTCCATATGATTAATCAGGTAAAGAAGAAATTACCAAACATTACTATACTTTGTGGGGGGTCAGAGGTATCGGATGATTCTAAATATATTCTTAATAATCCGAATGTAGATTTTGGTTTTCTTGGAGAAAGCGAGATATCATTCGTTAACTTTTTGAAGGAATTAATTAGTAAAAATAGAGATTTTAGTAAAGTAAAAGGTATTTTTTATCGCGAAAAAGATAGAATTATAATTAATCCCAGAGAAGAAATTATGCATAATCTAGATGAAATTCCATCTCCTTTTGAATTAGGTTTTCTGGATGTGTCTGAATATAAAGTAGTATCCTATGAGTCCGTTAGAGGGTGTATTAATAATTGTTCTTATTGTGGTGTAGGAATAAGACCAATGAGGTTTTTTTCTGCAAAAAGAGTAGGTAACGATTTAAAAATTATTATTAAAAAAAGAGTTATAGCAATTCGTTTTATTGATAGTGATATCTTACTTCATCCTTATTTTGAGCAAATTGGTGAACAGATTAAGGTTATTAATAGAAATAAAAACACTGTATTCTTTGCTTTTTCATATCCAGAGAGGATAGATCAAAGAATAGCGAGGCTTTTTAAAGATTGTAATTTTGATTTTTTTGAATTAGGTTTACAGTGTTTAAAAACTAAGACATTTAGAAATATTAAAAGATCTATTATGAATAAACAAAAGTTTATTAAAGGAATTAGGTGTTTATCAAAAGAAGGAATCAATTATGCTATTGATGTTATGATAGGTTTACCTGATGATACCTTGTCAGATTTGAAAAAGGTAAAAAAGTTTATAGATAATAATAGGATTCCTAAGATTATCCCTGCAGTTTTGATGATACTTCCTGATACACCTTTAAGAAAACAAGCAAAGAAACGCAAGATAGTGTTTTCAAAAATTCCTCCATATTTTATTAAAAAAGCTCCTTATATTTCAGGTGATGAAATCAAAAAGGCTAAAGATTTGTTAGGAGTAAGAGAAGATTACGTTAAGTTACCAGATTTATTTTCTGAGAATTATGATCTTCCATTTAGATCAAAGCTTCAAATAAAGACAAATAATCTAAATTTATCAAAAGTGGGTAATGGAAAATTACTAATAAATAAGTTGATTATTGATTTAGACAATCTAAATTATTTGAGTTTTAAAAAAAAGATTAGTTTAGTCTTAAAAAATATTTCATCTCCATTTACTTTTTGGATAAAAACAAGAGATTTTGATAGATCAGTTGGTTTATTTTACGAGATTGTTGATTTCATAGCATTGGATAATCCATATTTAATGTGGAATATAATTATTGAAAGCAAAAAGGTCTTTTCTAGGACAATACCAAGAGAAATTAGTAAAAAGGTTATTTGTAAAGAAAATGTCGTGGCGGATATCTGTAATTGTGTTAAACCTATAAAAATCTGTGCTGTTTTTGATTTTGGTTTGACTGAAGAAAAAGAAATCTCAGATTTAAATATGGAAATTCCAGTTTTTCGATCTATTTTTGCTAAGGATACTTTGAATTTTGAAAAAGATTGCTTAAAGGTTTTAGAATTAAATAATTCTAAAGGTATAATTGTATCATTCAAAAAAAACTTAGACCATAAAGATTTCATTATAATGTTAGATTTTATGTTTAGTTTATTTCATAAATCCTCCAAAGATGTTGTTTTTAGAAGTTACGTAGTAAGATTTCTTTGGAAGTTATTTACTAAGAAAGATAAGAATATTGTTATTTTTCCTGATGTTTTAGAGTCTATTTTAAAGTTAGGGCATAAAAATAATTATTTATTTATTGAGGCTAATACTAAGTTATTGTATTCTTTGCTATGTCTACAGTTGGAATTCAATAAGTATATTAATAATAGTACTAAAGATTTAAATAATTCTTTATCTAATCATAAAAATGACTATTTTGTATAGAAATATATTTTGTGGTATAATTAATTATTAATTGGATTAAGGAGGAGTGATTATGAAGAAGAAAAAATTTATTTCACCGAAAATTTCTGTGATAAAACTTGCCCCTGAGCAGGCGGTTTTATCTTGTAATTGTTATAGTAGCGGGAGCCATGTTACTGGCAGTAGTGTACATAATGTTGGAATTGCTTCTGCGTCAAGAGGTTATTGTTGGGCAAGGGGAAATGCATTTCATTTAATTCATGCAAGTGGGGGAAGATGGGGTTCTGCAAGCAGTTCAAGTAGTTCCTAGTCTATCTATAATATAATGTGGTTTCTATTCAATTAATAAACTAATAATATTATAACATTAGGTAAATATATTTGCTTTTTATGAAAACGGGCAAATTAAAACATATATATAAATTCAAAATAGCAGATATAATTGTTCATATATCAAGCTATATAAAATTAAGGGATAATTCATTTACCCTCCATAAGCAGAGGTTTTCCCGTTTTATGTACAGCGGTAAAAAACTCCCTTCTATCACAATCGATGTAAAAGTAGTAGATTCTTTTCCCGAAATAACCTTAAAGCCTATTTTTGTAGTTTATGATTTGGATCTAGATAGTGCAAATTGGAAATTATACAAGAAAAATAATGAGTACATCTACGCAATAAAATGCATAGGAACGGATATGGTCGCTTTTATAAATAGAAAGTTTGATAAAGCTCGTGTTTTTATCAGTAAGAAAGAAGAATGTAACTATCGGGGAGAATTTATTAGATTTGATTTTTCTTGGGAGATATACGACGTTGTTACATATCTACTTCAATTTCTTATGACTCATTATTTGATTGAAAATAAATTAGGAGTGATAATACATTGTTGTGGTATAAAAAATCGTTTTAATAAAGGGTTTATTTTTGCAGGTAGTTCTGGATGCGGAAAGACAACAATTGCGAGAATAATGGAGAAATCAAAAGAAAATGAAGTTTTAAACGACGATAGGATAATTGTTAGAAAAAGTAAAGATAAGTTTAAAATGTATGCCTCTCCTTGGAGAGGGGAGTTTGAGAATTTTGTAAATTCAAATACAAATGGGATTGATTTAAATAAAATTTATTTTATTTATCCTCACCAGGAAAATGTATTAGGTTTAATTGAACCCAAAAAAGCTTTTTACAAAATAAGTACTTTGATTTTAGCGTCATTTTGGAATAAAGAATATATTAAGAGAGCTTTTGATTTCTGTAAGTATTTAGTGAAAGATATTTCTTGCTATGATCTTGGGTTTAAAAACAACAAATCAATAACAAAATATTTGTTTTCAAAAAAGAAATAAGTAAACAATGAAATGGCTAAGAATTGAAGTAGCGAATTATTGTAATTTAGAGTGTAAATATTGTTTTTTTGCTGATTTAAGGAGCAAGAATAAAGATGATGTTATGAGTTTTGATGAGTTTAAAAGAATTGTTAGTCTTTGTCGTAAGGAAGGGATTAAGGAAATTTATATACAGGGCGGCGAGCCTATGCAGAATCCTAATATTGAAAAAATGATTAACTTATTGGTTTCTTATGATGATTTTAATGTAACTTTATTTACAAACGGGTTGTTTCCTATTGGTTTAACAGAGATTTTAAATTATCCAAGAATAAAAACGCTTTTAAATTATAATCACCCAAATAATTGTAATAATTATAAAGATTGGGAAGATATAAATCAAAACATAAAAAAACTGAAAAAAATTGGTGCAGATTTTTCTCTAGGTTTTAATTTTTATCAACATAAACCAGACTATGGATATTTTATTGACGCCATAAAAAAATATAAGTTTAAAAACATAAGATGGGATTTAGCAAGGCCTTCTGGTATGCTTAAAAATAGTTTTTTTTCTTTTAAAGAGATATTCAGTTTGCGTATCATCTTAGCAAAGTTTTTAAAAGACTGTCTTGATGCTGGAGCATTTCCTAATTCAGATTGTCCTCTGCCGGTATGTTTCACGAAAGATAAGATTTTTTCTTTTCTTCCCAGGGGACTATTTAGTCCTTTTTCGAGCTGTGATTCAATTGTTAATATTGGTCCAGGGTTGCGAATTTCTAGTTGTCCGGCATCAGTGATGTTTGATAAGATAAGACTTGATGATTTCGGTTCTTTAAATCAAGTAGCAGAATTTGTATCTTACTCTATAGATAAAATAAGATGGAGAATTCCTTCAAACGTTAAATGCAAAAAATGTTTTTATTGGGAAAATAGACTTTGTCAAGGTGGTTGTGTAGGTTATAAACGTATAAATAATAATAAAGTTATTGGACGTAGAGAGTTGCACGATTTTTTTAAAGATAAGGATAATTATAAAAAGATATCTTCCAGGGATAGTTTCTATTCTAAGAAATTGAATAAAGAGAAAGATTTCTTTAAAAAAGGACTTTTGTCGCTGAAAATTAGTGATAATGATCAGGCTTTTAAAAATTTCATTAAAGTAGATAAAAGAACGCTTTCTATAACAGAGAAAAAATGGTTAAACAACTATTTGAATGATCAGATTAGTTTTATTGTAAATGAGAGAAATTAAAGCATTTTCGTGGTTTTAAATGAAAAAAGAAAGTTTGATTGTTTTGTTTTCCGGGGGGGTTGATTCTACTTATACCGCCATGAAAATGGCAGATATTTATAAGACTCTGCATTGCCTTACTTATGAAAGATTTGGTTTTATAAATGCAAGTAATTCTGAAAAAAGTTTCCAGCAGGTATCTGAAAATAACAAAGACATCAAAGCAGTACATAAAATTATTAATATCGATAATTTTGTTAAGAAAGTTTCCTACAGTAATTATTTAATAAATCTTTGTAAATATGGTTTTGTTGTTCTGTCGAATTGTCTTATTTGCAAATTAGCAATGCATTGGAGGACAATAATTTATTGTAGAGAAAATAATTTGAAAGAGGTTTGTGATGGTGCAAATAAGGAAATGTATGGAGACCCATCCCAGAATAAAGTTATTTTAGAAAAGATTGTGAAGTTGTACGAGTATTTTAATATTAGATATTTTAGTCCATTTTTTGATGAGTTAAGAAAAGAAAGAGAAGATTATCTTTTTGCTGTTGAAATAATTCCTGTGCAGTATGCGAAATGGAGTAGGTTTTCAAGGGAGAGACAACCTTTTTGTTGCCAAGAGCATCTATCTGTTTTATTTAAGCGGTTTAGAGAAAATATTTTAAATCAATATTCTAATTTGAATATGAAAAATATCGAAAAAGATATTTGTGAGTATTGTGATGAAAAAATAAGCTGTATCAAAAATGAAATTGAAAGAAATTAGATTTTTGTCTTTGTGTTTGAATGTATTACGACATGGATTACTTTTTTTGAAGCTACTAGTTGCAGTATTTTTACCTTATAAAATTAGATGTTTTTATTCTGAATGGTTAATGAAACTGGAATTTGGTTTTAAAATTGATAAGAAAAATGGCATTATAGCAGGTGAAAAATTTGATAGAAGAAGAGAATATGATATTTTTGTTTCAAGAGGGATAGCTTACTATAATGATGGTTGTGTTGAAAAGGCATTAAAAAGCTTTAATAAAGCATTGGAGTTGTCTTTTAATAAAAAAAGCGCATTTTATGTTTATTCACTGCTTCAAGAAATATATAGCAAGAATGATATTACTGATTTATATTTTGAAACAATTTTGAGTGCTTATAAATCCAAAAAAGATTTAATTAATAAGGAAGAGGTTTTGTAGCGTGGTAAACAAGAAGATTTTTTTAATTGAAAATCATGATAGTGCTTTGAAAGTTTGGAAAGACAATAGAATTAAATGTTGTAATTTGGTGCACATAGATGCTCATATTGACTGGAATTTCATTAAAGCAAGACCTTTAAAGCGCGTACTTAAAGAGTCTTGTTCTTTAAAAGAATTAAAGACTAATCTTGAGTATAGCTATGCCTATTTGCGTTACGATCGTGATTTTAATAAGCAAGTCAATGAGGGCAATTATATTTTTCAGGCTTTTGAAGAAGGCATAGTTAAAGATTTTTTTTGGGTTATTCCAGGAGATAAGAAAATATTTAAAGATTCAAGCAAGATTATAAGAGGATTACTTTTAAGAATTGGTAGGTTTTATAGTAAAAAAAGCACTATAAGAATCGATAAAAAATCGTGCAAAGCGGAAATAAGATTCAATGGAAGAAAGATAGTATTTTGTACTTTGGACGGCCTTGATTTTATCAACAGAGATGTGCTTCTTGATATAGACATAGATTTTTTGGTGATTAAAAGCATTAAGCGGTCTCTTAATATTCAAGATATAGGAACACGGCAGCTATGGATAAACCCTGAGAAATTAATTGTTTGTTTAAAAAGTAAAATTCGTAAATTCAAGATTGCAACAATTGCGTATTCTGTTAATGGGGGGTGGACTCCTATAAAATATAGGTATTTAGCTGATGAAATAGCCTATTGGTTATCTCCGGATATGTTTAAGAAGAGATTTGATAAAAGTAAGAAAGCGGCAGGATATTTTAAGTTGTTTCTTGAAAATAACAAAAAAGAGTTTTACCAAAAAGCTATAATAATTAATAATAGATATAGAAGTGATTATAATAATTACGGGCCTCTTTATTTTGAGGTTGGTAAATATAATAAAGCCGAAAAGGAGTTTGGTAATATCATTAAAGCCGACCCTAATAATGCAGGTGCATTATTAGGGTTAGGTCTTATCGCTTTAGCAAGAAAAGAAAACAGAAAAGCTCGGAAATTGTTTTTATTAGCATTATCATGTATGGATAATGAGTTGTTTGGGCACCTTAAAACTGTGTGCTTACTAGCCCTTTCGAAAACCGAGTTAATTCTCGGTAATTTAATTTCCGCTAAAGAGAAGCTGTTTCATTTAATCAAACAAGAGCCTTTTGTAGGAATGAATTATTTCTATTTAGGTGAGGTATTTAAAAAACAAAAAAATTTTAGTAGCGCAGTGGAATTTTATAAAAAAGCATCATTGTTGGGTTATAAATCGTTATTAAGCATTAAACGGATTGTTGATATTTTTGGAAAAGCTATGTTTGATGAAAATGTTTTGAAGTATATCAAGTTGAGAATGCGCAAACTTAAGACACAGCGTGTTTCTTATAATGTGAAAGATAGAAACTTGGTAAAATATATTAATAAAAAGTTATCGTTTATTGAATCAAGATTATCTAATAATTGATTGGGAAAAAGGAGGATATATGGAAATGACAGTGATACCCAGGAAGGAAAAGGATTTTGTATCAAGAGACTTTGATAATGAAGCCGTGTTGATTCCTGTTTTTAAAAAGGTCGATGAATCTAATTGTATTTATTCTTTGAATGAGACAGGCCAATTTATATGGAAGCTTATTAACGGTAAAAATTCCTTAAGGAAAATTAGAAATGCTCTTGTAAAGAATTTCGACATAACAGAAGAACAAGCAGAAAAAGAACTTAGTAAATTTATTAATAGTTTGTTAAAAGTTAAAGCTATTAAAATCTTAAAATAATTTATTTTTAATTAATGCGTAAAAAGCAATATATAAATTTTAGTAGAGATATTCATAATTTAAATTCTCAAAGTGATTCTTCGAGCGTTTGTCAGTTCGAACTTACTTATTCCTGCGATTTCCATTGTCGGCATTGTTATAGCGATTGTTTTAACAACTCTTATTTTCGAAAAAAAGAGCTAACTACAAAACAAGTAAAATATATTCTTGATCAGCTAGTGTCAAATAATATACTTTGGGTATGCTTTACAGGAGGAGATCCTTTAAAAAGAAAGGATTTTTTAGAGATATATACATATGCTAAGAAGAAAGGGCTTTTGGTAACTCTTTTTACAAACGGATACTCTCTCAATAGAGAAATAATAAACCATTTATCTGCTAGTCATCCTTTCGCAATAGAAATAACCTTTAATTCAGTTACAAAAAGTAATTTTGAAAAAATTTCCCAAAAAAAAGATTCGTTTCAAAGGACTATTTCAGGTATAGAGTCATTATTGTCTAATGGTTTACCGTTGAAAATAAAATCCATGATTACCAAAGACAATTTTAAAGAATATAATAAAATCAAAACTTTTATTGAAAGTTTAGGTTTAGAATTTTTTCCTAGTTTTGATTTATATGCACGGCTTAATGGAGATAATTCTCCTTGTAAATTAAGGCTCACACAACATCAGATAACGGATTTTTTTATAAAAGGCAAGAAAAGGAATGGATTATCTGCTAAGTTGATTGAAGAAAATCGCTCAATGAATTTATGTAATTCAACGCTTACTAGACATAATTATTTATTCCGTTGTGTTGCTGGTAAAGGTGATTCTATTCAGATTGATCCCAGTGGGAATATGATAATGTGCACTTGTATTAGGAATATAAAAATTGATTTGTTGAAAAAAGATATTAGTTTTGGTCGTGATGTTTTTAAGAGGTTGTCAGAGAGATTGTTTCAAACAGATTCTAAATGTCGAAATTGCAAGATAAAAGAATTTTGTATTGCGTGCCCCGGAAAGTCTTTGTTAGAAAAAGGTGATATGGAACAACCTATAAATTATTATTGTAATTTAGCCAGACAATTTAAAAAATATTCAGATACTTAGCAACTAAATTTAATCATAATATTGCAAGATTATTTTTTACTACTATTTTTTAGTTGAAATTATCAATAAATAGAGAATCAAGAATTATGTTATCAAATCTGGGTAATCGTAGGTCGATATTGAAGGATTCTTTCAAATGCTCTCACAAAGAGGTTGATAAGGTATGCTCACCTAGCCAAACTTATAGATTTGCTTTAAAAAGAATTAGAATAATGAAAAGATCGATATTAAAAAGTTTTCGTAAAATAGATAAATTAGTTGATATTCCACAATACACTTTTGAAGGGAGTTCTTTTTATAACAATTTAGGTTTAGGTAGGGGTACAAATGGTAAGGGATATTCAAAGATGCAAGCAATGGCAAGTGGTATTATGGAGCTTGTTGAGAGATATTCATGTTTTACATTTATGATGGATAAAGCTAATTACAGATTGTTATCTTTCAATGAGATAGAAAATAGTAGTAATAGTTTTAAAATAAGAGATTTTAGTAAAAACTTTTTTAAAGGAGAACTGAAACGTTTTCCTAATAGATTGAGAAATATAAAGGTGAGATGGTATAAGGCTTTCAATTTGGAAGGGGAGCGTTTATATTTGCCAAGCGGATTTTTATCAAATATTCTTGAAGGTAGTAATGGTATGGCAAGTGGTAATTCGATTGAGGAAGCTTTATTGCAGGCAATTTGTGAGATAATTGAGCGCTGGTGTATGTCTATGGTCTATGTAAATAAAATTTCTACACCTTTTATTGATATAGAAAGCGTTAAAAATAAAATTGCAAAATCACTTATTGATCGTTTTGAAAAGAAAGGTCATGAGATTGTTCTAAAGGATTTTTCTTTAGGTTTTGGTATTCCGGCTATTGCTGTTATAAGAAAGGTTAAAAGAAGGTATTGTTATATTACTCTTGGAGTTGCTTCAAATCCTTATAAGGCTTTGATAAGGGCATTAACAGAGAATTCACAAATCAGTCCAAATATTATTGATAAAAAATCAATGCATCTTAATATAATTGATAACGTTGATTTTATTTTTAAAAAAAATAAGATTATTAATATGTCTAGTATAGAAAACATAGAAGATGATAACATAAAAAATGAAATAATTAGAGTTAGAAATTTGTTTTCAAAAAGAAAAATTGAGATATTTTTTCATGATACAACTGATAAGGAATTGAGGATTCCTAGTGTCATGGTGTTTATAAAAGGAGCTAAGTATTTACCTAAAGAGTTATCTAAACCACGGATCTATGCTAACTATTACCTGGCAGTTGTTTATGAACTTATTCTTACTGAACGCTATGATTATGCACTGAAATTAATTAGAGATTTTAGAAAGAAAGATAAAACCGACGAAAATGCTTATAGATTTTTAGATAGTGAAATAAAATTCTTGATAGGAGTTCAATTAATAAAGAAAGCAAAGTTTGATAAAGCAGTCAATATTTATCACTCGACTATAGATAAAGATAAGTTTTTTTCTTTAGAGAATATGCCTATACCGATTAGTGTACGTTATCCAGACAGTTTCAATTTAGCCGTTAATATATATATGAAATTAAAACTTTTAAGTTCTAGAAGAAATAAAATTATATGAATTTGTCTAAACATATTGATATTCTATTGTGTTTTCCACCCGCATACGATACTTTGTTCCCTTCTTTAGGAATGCCACTATTAACTGGTTATTTAAAAAGCAAGGGTATTGATATAAAACAGGTTGATTTAAATTTGGAATTTAATGATTATTCCCTTAGTCTAAAAAATAAAAATATTTCTATACAAAGAAAACGGAATCCTAAGAATGTTTTCTATATGGATTCATTGAAGCATAATGGTGCACAGGGTGCAAGTTATGAATTTGAGAGGTTTAAAGGTTGTAGTTTTGCATTTACTGAACATATTCTTTCTGCAGATTATCTACATAGATTTATATCCAGTGATAAGGAAAATTATTATAATGACTTTTTTAAGAAAAGTTTATTTGCAAGAATAAAAAATGATTTGCCAGCTATTGTAGGATTTTCTATTCTTGCTCCTTCGCAAGTTATTCCGAGTTTTACATTTGGATTCAACATAAAGAAATATTTCCCAAAAATAAAAGTTGTTTTTGGTGGGCAATGGATTTCTTTATTTAGAAAAGAACTATCAGCACAGAATAGTTTTAACAAATTCTTCGATTTTGCAATTTATGGAGATGGTGAGTGGTCTTTATATATGTTGATTCAGGCTTTAAGATCAAGTAAGAGATTTGAATCTGTTCCAAATTTAATTTACAAAGTTGGGGAAAAATTTATTTTCTCTAAAATTAAGCACGAGGAGGATATTTCATGTAATCCAGCCCCTGATTTTGACGGATTGCCTTTAAGGAAATATAAAAAAAACAAGAAAAAAATCAGCCTTACTTATGAAACCAGCAGAGGCTGTTATTGGAATCGTTGCATTTTTTGTGTCGATTTGCCTTTGCCGAAGCCAAAATATAGGGAAAAGAATATTGATTGTATAATACGTGATATAAAATTATTGATAAAAAAGTATAATGTTAGTTTGTTAATGATTTCTAATGCAACTTTTTCAATTAGTCAGATGCGTAGATTGTCAAAAGCAATAATTAAAAGTAGGATAAGAATTAAGTGGACAACTATGTGCCGCTTTGATAAAAATTTTGGTTTAAACACGTTGAAACTTATAAAAAATGCAGGATGTGTTTGGTTAAATTTTGGTTTTGAGTCCGCGAATCAAAGAATGCTTAATTTTATAAATAAAGGGACGGATATAAAATATGTCAAAAAGACTATAAAATGTATTGAAAGTCTTGATTTGGCCGTAGGTTTTCAGGTGATGATTGGTCTTCCTTCGGAAACTGTTAAGGAGGCTTTAGAGACAATAACTTTTTTAAATAAGTTACCTGTTGCTCTTCGGTATAGCTGTGCGTTTAATAGATATTATTTAACAAAGTCCAATTATGTTTTTGAGTCCCCTGATAAATATGGGATTAAATTAACAAAGTGTAGAAAACTTCCTTTTAGGTTTTTTTACCCTTTTAAGCATACCAATGGTGATATAGATATTGAAATTGGCGATAAATTATTAAAAGTACACAGTTTGTTAACTGAAAAGAAAATAAAAGCTGTTTGATGGTATTTGTTATAAGGGTAATTTTGTAGTTTTACGGTATAAATAAAAAATAAAATCTATAAGATTATCGAAAAGAAGAAAGCGAAGAAGCGTTCCATTACGTTTGTTTATATAAAAGAAAGTATTTTTGTTGATAGTTGTTTTAATAATAAGACGGGTTAAGATACTGGGTTTAAATTTGGAATTTATAGAGTAGGGTATTTTAATTTTGAATAGTTCTTGGACAAGATATAAGGCAAGATAAACGGTATTTAGGATACGATTTTTTTTGGCTGAAGCATATATATATTGCCAATTAATATTATTAAGGTTATTTTTGATAAGTTTAGCAATATCGAATATCATGATTAGGCGTAGTCTGCGAGTATGTCTTCTTAAGTGTAAAGCCAAGGAAAGAAAACAATCTTCCGTAGAAAGTGTTATTATTTTAGTATCGTACATTTCTTCTTCGTAAGCATTTTTGTATAGTAAGGGTAAATTAATTTGATTAGGCCTTGGAGGAGCAATATTGGAATGGAGTTCTATAGGGATATTGATACCAGAAGGAAGCTTTTTTAAAAAAAGTATTTCTTTATCGTCATTGATTAAATCTCTTTTTTCTTTTATACTATCCATTTGCTGAAAACCGTTTTGTAAGAGAATTGTTTTAATATCTTGGAATATATCTTTCGTTATAAGTATATCTATATCATTCATTATTCGTAACGCTGGGTCTTTGTAGAGTGAACATATAAGAGAAAAACCTCGAAAAGGAATAATGGTCAGATTATTTTTTTTACACCCAGTAATTAATGTTACGAGCTCATTTTTAAAGGTTAGGTTTTTTTTAAGGTTCGAAAAATAGTAGTTTTGTAATATAATGAAAACTTCTTTAGGGACATTTGATTGAGAACCAAGATTTTTATACATATTATATATTAAAGGAGAAATATAATGAATTTTAGCAAGATTAAGGACTTTTTTCCAGTTTATTGAATTATTAATCGGAATTGGATTCTTGGAATTTTCAGGATCCAAATTAAAGCTTAAGGATTTAAGTAAAAAATCTTCTTCGATAAAGTAATTCTTTTTCACAGGGTGATTATAACATGAGTTAATGATGTTTACAATTGAAAGCAAGAAGCTTTAGATGAAAATAGTTTTAGTAAATCCAATTTGGTCTTTTGAAAATATTCTTTCTGTAAATCTTACGGAGCTGGCCGCTTATATTAGAGAAAAGGGTTTTAGTGATATAAGTATTATAGATTTTAATTTTGAACTTAGGCCTTTTATCGGCAGGGAAGATATGCTGGATAGAGCAGTTGAAATATTATCCTGTTATAAACCCGATGTTATTGGAATTACTTGTAATGCTATACATGTTCCTTTCAGTGTTGAACTTTCTATCCGCATAAAAAAATTACATCCTAAGATTAAGATAGTGCTAGGAGGATTACATCCAACATCTATGCCTAAAAGGATGCTTTATTTGTCGAAAGCAGATTTTATTGTAAGAGGAGAGGGAGAAATAACATTTTTTGAATTGCTTAATAAACTAAATGGATCTAAAGTCCCTTTAAAGAAAATCGAAGGTTTATCTTTTCGTTCAGGAAAAAGAATTGTTCATAATCAAGATAGGGGTCTTATAACAGATATATCAACGTTGCCTTTTCCAGCTTTTGATTTATTGAGTGGTTATGTGGATAATTTTAATAAGACAGGTTTATTGTCTGGAGAAGGTTTTAGGATAGATTTAAACGCCAGCAGAGGTTGTCCTTATAGATGTATTTTTTGCTCCAGCAATAGAGTCTGGAAGTATCAACGTAGGAAGACGGTTGAAAGGGTTATTGAAGAGATAAAATTTATTAAGGAAAGATTCAAATGTGGATTAATCAACTTTGCTGATGATTGTATAACATTAAACAGAGCTTGGTTTCTTTATCTTTTGTCAGAATTAAAAAAGCTAGATTTAAAATGGTCCTGTTTAAGCAGGATTGATTTTATAGATGAGAGTTTATTAATAAAAATGAAAGATTCTGGATGTATAAATATTTATCATGGGATTGAGACTGGGAGCAACAGGGTAAGAAAAATATTAAATAAGAATTTTAAGCCGGGTTTTAATAACTTAAAAATGACAAGATTGGTTGATAAAGAGGTAGCATTGGGTATAAAAAGTGTTTGTCAGTTTATGTTGGGAGTACCAGGTGAAAAGGAGAAGGATATTTATAAAAGTATAAGATTGGCAGAATTTCTTAAAAATAAAGGGGCCGATATTCAAATTGGTGTAATGACTCCTTTGCCAGATACTACAGCAGCACAAGTCTATAAAAAAGATATAATTAAGGTTGATAGATGGAAGAACTTAAGGCAAGGCGATATAAATACTACGGATCAAATGCTCATATTAGGGGACCTGCATAATAAATATAAACGTGATAATTATGATTTTTATATGTTTAGACCAATTTTTAAGCTAGATAGATTTTTTTTGTTGTATAGATTATTTTTGGAAAAAATTGGAATAGATGACAATTCAAAAAATCGTTTATTTAATTATATTAAAACAACCAAACACAGAAAATATATGGTATGCAAAGATAGGCAGTTAGAGATGATTCATTTTTCAGTTGCAAAAAAAGAAAGATACATATATCTTCCATTAAATAATAGTCATTTTAATAATTATAAAAAAATAGTTAATAGGCTTGTTATTTTATTGCCAAAATTATGTTTTATAGTTTTTGATATGGATAAAGAAAGCTTATTTAAACAAAAAAATCATATTACAGATTTTATAAAATTATTACAGGTGCATAAAATTAAATTTAAGTTTTTGAAACCATTGCCAGTTGAATTTAAAGATTTAGTAAATTTGAATGAAAAGATTTTGCCAAGGAATTGTGAGGATTGTAATTTTTTATTCTCTTTTGATAAAAAGGGTAAGATTAAACTTTGTAATGCAGGTGTTCATTACAATAAAAGCTTTTTTTGCAGCAGAGTTGAACTTTATTTACATTTCTTAAGACTAGGCTGCTACGGTGTTGATTATGATCATAGATTTAGTTGTTATAATTTTCCTACACAGCAAAATTTTTTATCAATAAGAAAAAACTATAATCATAAGGTTTGGTTTTTAGATGAAGCAAAAAGGAATTTTTTATATGGTGATTTTGATAGTGGTGCCAAAATGTTAAAGGAGTATTTAAAATATGAGCATTCTGATCTTGAAGCAAGAATTAAACTTGTACAATATTATGAAAAAAAGGATGATTTTAAGAAATGTTTGCAGCAGTTAAGAATAGCAAGAAAGATTTCTCCGAATAATTTATGGTTGATGACCTATTTAATAAAAATTATGAAAAAAAAAGGCTTGAATAATAAACTTGATTTAGAATTAAGAAGGCTTAATAGATTAATGAAAACTGTAACTAATAAAGATAATGGGTTCTAAAACGGCAGTAATTTTATTTTCAGGAGGAGTTGATTCGACTTGTGTGGTTGTCAATAAGAGTAGCCAGTATGACAATATTCATTTATTGACTTACGATAGGTTTGGATTTTACAATATTGAAAATAGTAAAAAATCTGCAGAAATGATTTCAAAGAAACTGATGAATAATAATTTTGTACACAGAGTTTTGAATATCGACAGTTATTATAAAAAATTATGCTACGAATCTTACTTAAAGAATTTAATCAGATATCAGCTTTTTAATCTATTGGGATGTTTATTTTGTAAGCTCTCTATGCATTGGCGGACGATTGTTTATTGTTTAGATAATAATATAAATAATGTATTTGATGGTGCAAATATAGAAATGAGAGATGATCCATCTCAAAACAAAGATATCATTTTGCTTATTAGATCCCTATATAAGGATTTTGGAATAAAATATTCAAATCCTGTTTTTATTCAGTCAAGACAATCTCGGGAAAAGATTTTTTTTGAATTCGGACTTTCGCCGGTAGCCAATATAAAATGGACAATTTTTAGTTTTAATAAGCAGTTGTTTTGTGCGCACGAAATTCTTTCTGTTAAGACACTAGAATTTTTAAGGAAATACCAGGGAATAAAAAACAATACTGATTCAACTAAAAACTGCGAGCGGAAAATATTAGCATTGTGTAAAAGCAAAACAAATTTTATAAAGAATTGTGTTATAGAATCTAAAAAGAATTTAAAATGATGACAAAATATCTTTTTAAAAAGTTATTTCTTATGTTTATATTATTGCTACCTTTAAAATTGCGTCTTCTGTATTCTATTTGGATAACTAAAATTTATTATAAAAAACTATTTGGGCAGGATATTATTTTCAATAGGGTTCATTTTAACTCTTTTTGCGAGTTTGAATTACATTTTTTAAAAGGTATAGAGTTTTTAAAAAATAATAATTTTGATAGTGCAATAGCATGTTTTAATAAATGTTTAACTTTAGACATAGATTATAAGAAGAAAAGTAATCTTTATTTTTACCTTTCTCAATGTTATAATAAATTAGGCAACCATGAATTATATGCTGATTGTCTGATCAAGTGCTTGGAAGCCAAGAATTATAAAGAAAGAAAGAAATATTCTTTTGTAAGGAGAGAAGATAAATGAATAGCAAGGTATTTAATAAAAATAAGAAAATAGTTGCTAGGGATTTTAAGAAAGAAACTATACTTGTGCCTATTTTTTCTGATTCTGATGAGGCTAGTTGTATTTATTCTTTGAATTTCTCTGCCGGAAGAGTTTGGCAGTTGATTAATGGCAAAAGGTCGGTTAAAGGAATAAAGAAGATCATACTCCAAGAGTTTGATGTGAATTCCAAAGGGTTTGAAAAGCAATTCAATCAAATTATAAAAGAATTAAAAGAGATTAAAGCAATAAAATAAAATTTAAGTGAAAAAACAAAAAGTAAAGAGTTACGCTAATTATCCAAAAGGTTATCCTAAAACAATACCTGTATATAAGTCTCGAAAGTCTAAGTTATATCAGGCCAAGCTGTGTATCGCCGATATAATAATTAGTATTAAAAGTTTTGATAAGGCCGGTTGGTGGATTAAGGATTTCCCGGAGTGCGATGATATTTTAAAAAATTTTAATTATACTGGAAAAAGAAAGCCGAATATAAATATTGTTGTAAAAATAGTTAAAAAAGAACCTTCTAAGAACCGGTTTAAAAAGGTTTTTACTACTATACATTTTAAAACAAGGGAGGTGAACTGGGATTTATACAGAAATAAGAGTAAATATCTTTTTATCTCGCCTATTGAGCATAAAAAGCTTTATGCATATTTTACAGATAGTTTTGATAATGCAGAAGTATCGATTTTGCCGGATTTTGAGCATAAAGAAAAGCCGTGGTTGATTAAAGACATAATTTATAATTTTTTACAGGTTTTAATGATTCATTATTGTATTTCTAGAAATGCTATATTTGTTCATGCTGCTGCAATAAAGGATAGTGATGGAAAGGGTTATTTATTCTTCGGGGGGCCAAACAGCGGAAAGTCTACCATTTCAACGCTTTGGCATGAACATAGCAAGGCTTTAGTGTTAAATGATGATTGCGTTATTTTAAAAAAAATAGATAATAAGTTTTACTTTTTTGCTGTTCCATGGCGCGGAGGGTTTGATATTTATCTGAAAGGTAATCAAAATAAGGCAAGATTAGATAAAATCTTTATTCTTAAAAAAAACAAGAATAATAGAATAGTAAAGATTTCAGACAGGAGATTTTTCAATATTTTTTATGCAAATATCTTTGTTCCATTTTGGAAAAAGGACAGCATCGGTAAAATTTTTGATTTTTTTAATTCACTAACGAGAAAAACTGACCTTTTGAGCTTGTTTTTCCGTAAAGACAAGAGTATAATCAAAACTGTAAGGTATTATAATGGCAAAAAAAGATAAATTCAATCCGCAGATCAAAAAGATAAAACTTAATCCTGAGCAGGCAGTTCTAAGCTGTAATTGTTATAAACATAATCATGTTTATCAATGGGCTGGGCATGTTACGGGTTGGGGTATACAGAATAGAGTAGCCTGGACTTGTGGATCATCAAGAGGTACTTGGGCAGATATGGTATCTTCTGCTGCTGGTCAAGCGAAACAGGTAACTTCTAGTGGCAACAGCTGATTGATTTAGTTTAAGTTTCGGTTAAAATTTCCATTTATATATTAATAGTAAATAAAGTCATTCACTCTCCTTAACGAGAAAAACTGACCTTTTGAGCTTGTTTTTCCGTAAAGACAAGAGTATAATCAAAACTGTAAGGTATTATAATGGCAAAAAAAGATAAATTCAATCCGCAGATCAAAAAGATAAAACTTAATCCTGAGCAGGCAGTTCTAAGCTGTAATTGTTATAATAATGGTAGGGTTGTGGGAAGTTTTGGGGCACCAACTGGTTGGGGAGTTTCTGTTGGGCTTGGGTATGATTGCATGGGTTTAACAAAAACGAGAGCGTTCTGTGTGCTTAGGATTGGAGGTATGTCACTATCTTTTCCCGTTGCTAGTTCTAGCTGAAAATGTATTCCTAGCAGTGATTAGAGCTTTTATTTTTTCCGTAAAGACAAAAGTATAATTAAAACTGTAAGGTATTATAATGGTAAAAAAAGATAAATTCAATCCGCAGATCAAAAAGATAAAGCTTAATCCTGAGCAGGCAGTTCTAAGCTGTAATTGTTATGATAATGGTGATACCTATATACTATGGTTTGAGTCAACAAATTTTAGCGTTGTGCCTGGGTTGGGTCCAGCTTGTTTGCTGGGTTTAAAAGTGAGATCGTTGGGTTTGCCTGGTACTGGAGGTTTTCAACTGGGTATTGGCAATTCTAGTTCTAGTTGATAATATATATTCAGCAATGTTTAGAATTTATATTTTTAAAAAATGAATAAATTAGGTCCTACTTCAGCTCTTTTGGAATTGACCTATAGATGCAATTTAGATTGTATTCAGTGTTATTGCAAGGGGTTGGAAGACAGAAAAGAAGAGCTTAAAACAGAAGAAATAAAAAAAGTTATTTGTCTTCTTGCAGATTCTCAGTGTTTACAGCTTACATTTAGTGGCGGTGAGCCGCTAATCAGGAATGACTTTCTTGAGTTGTATGCCTTTGCAAAAAAGAAAGGGTTTCTTGTATCGATTTTCACAAATGGTCTTCTTTTTAATAAAGAAACAATAGACTTTTTTGTTAAAAGTAGACCTCAGGTAATAGAAATTACTGTAAACGGTGCGACTGCAGATACATATGAAAGCATTTGTGGAGTAAAGGACTCATTTAGAAAACTAAAAGAAACAATAAAAAAGCTTACCCAGAAGAACCTGCCTGTTGTTTTAAAATCTAATCTTCTAAAACAAAATAAAGATGAGATATATTTGATCAAGCGTTTAAGCGATAAGTTAATATCTGGGCCGAAGGATCACTCAAAAGGTTTTAGGTTTAAATACGATCCGTTAGTGCTTCCTAGATTGAATGGTGATTTAACGCCGACAAAATATAGGCTTGATTTTAATGAGTACATAGATGTATTACGTTCAGACCCGGATATCCGGAATGAATTTAAAAATAAAGCATTGCAGGGTTTTGTTGATTTGCCAAAATCAAGAAAATATCTCTATCAGTGTAATTTGTGGAAGCAGCATTATTTTTTTAATCCGTATGGAAAGATTAAGTTCTGTATGTTTAGTGATAAATTTAGCGTTGATTTAAGAGAGCATAATTTTCAGTTATCATTAAAAGACTTGTTTGTTAAATTAGATAAGCAGGTTTTTAAGACTAATTCAAAATGTAGAGATTGTTCTTTAAGACAAATTTGTCATTATTGTCCTGCAAGGGCTTTTCTTGAGGTTGGTAATGAAGAAGCGAGCGTTCCTTATTATTGCGATTTTGCTAGAAAACTACATGATTATTTTCTCAAGCTTAGAAAAAGATTAAAATCACGAAAGACAATTAAGTGAAACATCAGGATTATTCAGAATTTAGATCCGCCCTGCATCATTTAGCTAAAGAAAAACATCTATTGTTGAGGGTGATGTTTGAATTGACCTATAAATGTAATTTTAGGTGTAAACATTGTTATATCCCGGATGATTACAAAAGAAAAGAAAAAGATTTATCGACAAGAAAGATATTTTCCTTAATTGACCAGTTAAAAGATTTAGGTTGTTTTTATCTTGGTTTTACTGGAGGAGAACCTTTTTTGCGAGATGATATAATGAAGATTCTTTGGTTTGCTAAGAAAAAGGGGTTTCAGGTAATAGTATATACAAACGGTTCTTTATTAAATCGTGCTATTGTGGATGAGCTGGCGGAGCTTTCTCCTAATAAGCTTGATATTACTATTCCAGGAATGAGTGATAAGGTATTTAATGCAGTAACTGCAAGCAAGGGTTCAAGAAAGAAAGTTTTTAAGGCGATAGATATGCTTAAGAAAAAAAATATAAATTTTGGACTCAAGACCTGTCTTTTAAAAGACAATAGACATGAGGTGGCTGCAATAAGGAAATTTGCACAATCATTAAAGGTTTTATTCCGTCTTGATACGGTGTTGTCTCCGAGACTTGATGGTTCTTTTCAGCCGTATGAATATAGTAGTTGGATGCATAGTAGAAATGATATTGGCAATATCAAAGAAGATAACACTCAGTTAAAGAGGAACAATAAACGGTTGAGTGTATCAGATTTATTTTATTGCGGGTCAGGAATTAACCAGGCGGCTATTTCTCCTTCAGGGAGGTTGAAGCTTTGTTTAATGATTGATTATCCTAATTTTAATCTTAGAAAAATCAGTTTGCAGCAGGGTTGGAATAGGCTTGTTAAGTTATTAAGAAGCAAGAAAGTTAACGGTTCCTTTGATTGTGATATATGTAATCTGAGGGATTATTGCAAATGGTGTCCAGCAAGATCATGGCTTTACGACAAAAGTTTTACTTCTTGTGACCCGATTTGTAAACTAGCTGCATCAAAAGCAGCTGTAAAACAAAGAAAACATAATACAGGCGTATGCTAGATCACAAAGATATAAATTATAAATTGATAAACATTGGGAAATTAAAAAAGTTTTTAAGATTTATGTTGCCTTATTGGAAGATAAAAGGCTTAGCTATATTTATAGGTTTAATTGTTGTGTTGCTTGGTCTTGTAAATCCATATTTATCTAAGTTGATAATTGATCAGGCATATCCTCAGAGAAATCTTAATTTATTGTTAATATTGGCTGTTGGTATTGGAATAATTTTGCTTGTTAAACTTCTTTTAACAGCCGTAGAATCAATTATAAACAAGAATATTGCGTTGAAGGTTAATTTTGATATAAAGCAAAAGTTTATTAAGATAATTACAAGATTAGAACTTGTTTTCTTCCAGGATTCATCGATAGGAGAAAATATTTATAAGCTTTCTTATGACATTGAGACCGTATCTGGATTCATAATAAATTCTATTCAACAGATGATAAGATCGGTAGTAAAATTGATTTTAATTTTATGTGTTGTTTTTTATTTAGATTGGAAATTATCGTTATTAGCAGTTATTCTAATTCCCTTAACATGCATACCATCTTATTTTCTTACATTGATTTTAAGGAAGATCTTGCATAAAACAATTGAAATTCAAGAACAGATTATAAGTAAGATGTACGCTATTTTTTCCAATATTTATCTTATTAAGGCTTTTGCAAAAGAACTTGAAGAAAGCCATGCTCTAATCCGAAAGCTAATTAAATTCTGCCGGCTCAAAAAGTCAACCTTTAGATTAGAGGCTATTTGTGATTTTCTTTCTGCTTTATTAAGTCGTGCTGCAATAGGTCTTATAATTCTTTATGGAGGAGTTAGGGTTTTTAATGCCGATATGACCCTAGGGAGCCTTACTGCTATATTGATATATTTAAATCAGCTTATTAATATGAATTATTCATTCGTTGGGCTCTACCAAAGTTCAGTTTTTGCCTCAGTTTCATGTGAAAGGCTTGATAAGATTCTGCAAGAGGACAATCGAGCTAATGATGATTATGGTACGCTATCAGTTTTATTAAAAAACGGCAGAATTGAGTTTAATAATGTAACTTTTGCTTACAATAATGATAAATTGATTTTAAAAGATTTATCTTTTGTAATTGATGATTGTGTTAAGATTGCTTTGGTTGGATATTCCGGACGCGGAAAAACAACTATTTTATTATTGATTTTGAGATTATTCCAAATAAAGACAGGCTGTATTTCAGTATCCGATTATGATATAAAAAGATTAAATTTTAAATGTTTAAGAGAGCATATTGGCATTGCTCTTCAGGAGCCATTTTTGTTTAATGATACAATTATTAATAATATAAGGTTTGCTAAACCGCATGCTTCAAAAGAAGAGGTTAAATTGTCTGCTCGTCTTGCAGAAGTTGATGAATTTATTGTTTCTTTACCTGATGGGTATGAAACTAATATTGGGGATAATGCCTGTAAGCTTTCACAGGGACAAAAGCAGAGGATAGCTATAGCTAGGGCAATAATCAAGCAACCAAAAATAATAATTCTTGATGAAGCAATGTCCTCAATTGATACAGATACGGAAAGTAAAATAATCGATAACCTTAAGCATGATTTTCCTAATTCTACTATAATAATTGTTTCACATAGAATAAATACTGTAGAAAAAATGGATTCAGTATACTTTTTATCTGATAATGGCAATATCTTTAATGGTACGCATAGCTGGTTTTTGGATAATAATCCTGAGTATGCCCAGCTTTTTAACAAACCAGCTTAACTAATAATTTTAATAAGATAATGATAAAAATTAAATCTCCTTTGACGAGAAAAGAAGAAGTAGAGATTTTAGTGGAATCGGGAGCAAACGAGTTTTTTTGTGGCGTGCAGCCTTCTGTTTGGCGAAAGAGTTTTAAATCACTAGCTATTAATCAGCGTGGTCAATCAGGTAATTTTCAAAGTTTTAAGGAGCTTGAGTTAGCTATTAAGGATGCACATAAATTAAAATCTAAGGTGCATGTGGCTATGAACGGGTTTTTTTATTTGGAAGGGCAGTATAAATTAGCAAATGAAATCATTAGGGTTATATTAGATTTAGGTGCAGACGGGATAATTTTTGCTGATCCTGTATTGATTTCTTTAAGCAGAAAACTTCTTAAAGATAAAGATGTTATAGTTGGTACAGATGCAACCGTATTTAATCATTACTCTTGTAGTTTTTTTAAAGGATTTGGAGCAACGAGAGTTGTAATACCAAGAGCAACCACCATAAAAGAGATAGAACAAATAATTAGTTATGATAAAAATATAGAATACGAAGTATTTATAATAAATGATCTTTGTTTTTTTGTGGATGGGTTTTGTGCTTTTTGTAAAGAAACCGCAAATGACAATCATTTGCTTAACCTTAAAAACAAAAGTAATAAAGTAATGTTTTTTTCATCGCAGAAATTACCCAATAAAGAAAGAGGTGGATGCAGGTCTTTAATGAATAAAGTGAGAGTTACTAAAAATAAAATAGAGCAAAAGAGTAAGTACAGTTTTTGGAATAAAAAAAGAATTTATGGCTGTGGTGCGTGTGCGCTGTTTGATTTTAACAATATTGGAGTAACGCATGTAAAAATTTTAGACAGAAACCTTCCAATGGAAGAAAAGGTTATATCAACTCGATTTATTAAGGAGTCTCTATCTTTCTTAAAAAATAATGGCCTTTCTAAAGAGGAATATATAGAGAGATGCAAAGAATTATTTAAGCGAATGTTTAAATTTAGATGCAAACCTTATGATTATTGCTATTATCCAAGCGCTTTAATTAAAAAGAAGAAATGACAGAAAAAGCAATTTTGATTAACAGCTACAGTCAGCTTAAATATTTTAAACGTAATAAGTTCTCAAGGATTTATTGGGGGGTTGAGTTCTGTCAAAATTTATTTCCATCATTATCAGATACTAAAAAGATTATTAATTTTTGTTGTTGTAATAGGATAGAGTTTACTTTAATCACACCATTTTTTACAGGAAAAAATATAGATAAATTACGTAACACCATTTTATTATTAAGAAAACAAAGAAAAAGATATGAGGTAGTTGTCAATGATTGGGGGAGTATTTATTTGTTGAATAGAGAATTTTCCGGTAAGTTTACTTTATCTTTGGGCAGGCTATTAACAAGGCAGCAAAGAGACCCATTTATGCAACTTTTTATTAATAAGCAGAAAATTCTGCCAATAAAAAAAAGTGATGGAAGGATTGTTGTTATTTTTCATGAAGTAAACAAAAAATTTTTAAAAGCCATGCAATCTTCATATGTTGGTACTGAGTATTTTTTTCGGTTGGCAAAGAAGCTTAAAATAGATAGGGTAGAATTAAATAATTTGGTTCAAGGGGTGAATTTGAATTCTATTTCTTTGAAAAAAACTTTATATTATCCGTTTGTTAATATTTCTACAGGTAGATTTTGTCCTATGGATACCCCAAACCAAAGAAAATTCAGAATAGGAGTTTGTAAAAAAGATTGCCTTGGGTATTATGATATTTTAAAACCTAATGATTTAGGTTTTCCATTATTTAAAAGAGGGAATACCACATTCTATAAAATTCCTTTAAAAGCAGAGCTGATCAAAGGCTCGGCAGATAGAACAGTTTTTCAACCGGAATTGCCGTTTTAAGAAAATAAAGTTTTGAAGAAAAAAATCCTGTTTATTATTACTTATCTAGAGCTTGGGGGAGCGCAGAAGCAACTTTTATCCATTCTGCAGTATTTAAACAAAGATTTATACGATATACATCTGATATCCGGATCTGAAGGTTATCTTGTTGAGGAGTTCAAAAAAGTAAAAGGAATTTCATTAAAGCTAAGTCCTTATTTGCGAAGGGAAATAAATTTATTCTTTGATATACTTGCTTTTGTCCACATATATAGATATACGAAAAATCATAGTTTTGATATTGTTCATGTTCATTCTCCTAAGGCATCAGTTTTAGGTCGTTGGGCTGCATATTTTGCAGGAGTAAAAAATATTATTTATACAGTTCACGGTTGGCCGTTTCATAAATTGATGAATTTTTTTTCATATTGGTTATATTGGTTTATTGAATTTATAAGTGCCAAGATTACAAATAAAATAGTTGTTGTATCGAAAGCCGATTTTAAATTCGCTATTGATAGCCGTATAACAAAGATCAATAAGCTGGAATTGATTTATTATGGTATTGATATTGATAAATTTTCTCCCACGTTAACCTTTAGAAGAGAGAGCTTTATAGACAACAAAAAAATTATAGTTGTATCTTCCTTTAAAAAACAAAAGGGGCTGAAAGATTTTTTAAATGTAGCAAGGTTAATTATAAGTAAAATTTCAGATGTTAGATTTATTGTTATCGGAAATGGACCAATGTTTAGGGCGATTAAAAAAAATATTAAGAAAGATGGTTTAGATAATAACATTCAATTGGTAGGTTGGCAAAAAGAGATCGAGCCATATTATAAAGATGCATCATTGCTATTACTTACTTCGTTATGGGAAGGATTACCCGTTTCTTTGATTGAAGCAGTAGCTGTAGGATTACCGGTTGTTACCACTGATACGGGAGCAGTCAGAGAATTAATAAAAGATGGTAAGAATGGAAGGATAGTAGGCATAAAGGATACAATAAGCATAAAAGAGGCATGTTTGAATATATTGAATCATTACTCTAATTGGCAGAGAGATGTTATAGAGTATAGATTAGGGACAGATATTTCGGTTTGGAGCCGTGAAAGAATGATTAATCAGTTACATGCTTTTTATAGTCTTCTTTATTGAATAAATAACTTCTTGTGTTAGAATAAATTATGATGAAATTAGTATTTTTAATTTTATTTAATCTTATTTTAAGCGTAATCTTATTAAATCTCGCTAAAAAATTTGGTAATAAATTTGCTTTATTTGGTAAAGCAAGAAAAATTCCATTTACTGGAGGTTTAGCGATATTTTTGTCGTTTTTTATATCTTTTATAGTTATATTATTTTTGGTTAATTTTCTGGTATCATTTCAGGTTTTATGGTTTTTATCTTTTGCTTTTTTAATTGTTTTTATTGAAACAATTGATGATTTTAAAGATCTTTCTCTCAGGGCAAGGATATTTGTGCAGGTATGTATAGTTTCTTTATTTCTTTTGTTTGCAAAAAAAGTTCAAATCTATTTTCTGCCTGCCTGGTTAAATTATGCTATTTCATTCATATGGATAGTCGGTATAATCAATGCATTTAATCTTCTAGACATAGAAGACGGTCTGTGTGGAGGAGTTAGTTTTATAATTTGCATTTCTTTATTAATTATAGCGTTATTAAAATCAGACTACCTATCAATATTCTTATTATTGAGTCTCTTACCTTCATTAATAGTTTTTTTGTTTTTTAATTTTCCGTCAGCAAAGATTTTTATGGGCAATTCAGGAAGTCACTTTCTGGGGTTTGTCATTGCAGTTTTATGCATTCAACAGGATTATGCTTCTTTAGATAATAAGGTGTCTTTGTTTATACCTATTTTAGCTTTAGCAGTACCTATTATGGATACAACATATCTTGTTTTTGCAAGAATAAAAAATAGAATTCATCCGTTAAAAAAGAGCCCTGATCATATATTCCTGCATCTTTTATCTAAAGGATACAGTAAGAAAACGGTGCTTTTATTAATTTATTCTATAACTTTATTTTGGTGTATAAGTGCTACTATGCTTATTAAGGGATTTAACCGTATTTTTATAGTTTCATTGTTTTTTTCTGTTTTATTAAGTTTAGTTACTGTTTTAAAGGCTATTTGTAAAAAAAATCTTAATTAGGGTTATGGAACAACTTTTATAAAATGGATATAAAATTATTAAATATTATTATTTTTGTAACTGCTTACTTTTTTGTAGTGTTATTTATTAAAAAAAGGACTTTTGTATCAGTGCTTGCAGTTTTGATACTGTTGTTTACGGGATGTCTTTCTTTAAAAGATGCTTTTTTCTCTGTAAATTGGAATGTTTTGGGTATTTTTGTGGGAATGCTTTTTATTGCTGATATATTTATGGAAAGTAGAGTTCCCGCATATCTTGCAGAAATAATCGTAAATCGCTCTAAAAATATTAGTTATGCGATTTTATTTATTTGTGCTTTAACAGGTATTCTGTCAGCATTTTTGGAGAATGTGGCAACGGTTATGATTATTGCTCCCATAGCTTTAGCTATGGCCAAAAAGCTTAATTTTAATCCAATTAAGATGATGATTGCAATTGCTATATCAAGCAATCTGCAAGGTGCTGCGACATTAGTAGGGGATCCACCAAGTATGCTTTTAGGTGGATTTGCCAAAATGAATTTTGCTCATTTCTTTTTTTATCAGGGGAAGCCAAGCATTTTCTTTGCAGTGGAGTTGGGTGCTTTGGTTTCTTTTGTTGTTTTATATTTTGTTTTTAAATCTCACCAGCAAAAATTTTCTTCTTTACCTTTAGAAAAGGTTAATTCCTGGGTACCAACAGGGATTTTGGTTATATTGATTATACTACTAGCTTTAACCTCTTTTATTGACTTAGAGTTTTCCTATATGGCGGGCGCTTTGTGTATGGTTTTTGCTTTAGTTAGTTTAGCGTACAAAAAGTTTTTCTTAAAAAAAGGTATTTTAGAAAATATCAAAGGATTAGACTGGAATACCCTTTTGTTTTTATTAGCAATTTTTATCCTTGTAGGAAGCCTTGGGATCAACGGTTGGATTGATATTATATCTTTAAAGATTTCTGGGATAATCGGTACAAATATATTACTGGGGTTTGTGCTATTGATAGTTTTTTCCGTTATTTTTTCAGCTTTTATTGATAATGTTCCTTTTCTGGCTGCTATGTTGCCAGTGGCTATAGGAATTTCCGATAAGTTAAATATGAATCCGACCTTATTTTTATTCGCTCTTCTTATTGGCGCGAGCCTTGGTGGTAATATTACTCCTATCGGAGCATCTGCTAATATAGTTGCCTGCGGCATATTGAAAAAAGAGGGATATAGCGTTAGTTTTAAGAAGTTTGTTTCTATAGGATTACCTTTTACTATTGCTGCAACATTGGCTGCTTCTGTATTTGTCTGGTTTGTGTGGAGATAGGAAAATTATAAAGATATCTTGACAAATGATACTAATATGGTATCCTTTTCTGGGAGGGCTAAGACATGGATATAACAGTTAGATATATGCTACGGCCTGTGTCACACTGCAAAGAAGGCTGTAATATTTGGTCCTGGGCATGACATTAAACTACCCAATAATTTATTAAGGGATTTATTGAAAATGAAACTCATCACAAGACATACAGCCTATGCAGTAGGTGCGATTCTTTTTGCAGCAAAAAGCAAAGAGGATATTATTTCTGTAGAGAAGTTTTTTAAAGGAACAAATATACCCAGAGCTTTTTTAAGGAAAATATTACAGATTTTAAGTAAGAAAAAAATATTTAAATCTTTTAAAGGCAAGGAAGGCGGGTTTTGTTTAGAAGTTGATCCTAAAAAGATATTATTGATTGATATAGCCAATATTTTCCAGGGGAGACTAAAAATAAGCGAATGTTTTTTTAGAAAGAAACTTTGTTCAAACCAAAGTACTTGTGCTTTAAAGATGAAAATTGATCATATTGAAAAAATAGTCATAAGGGAATTAGAAACTGTTACTATAGGTTCATTTTTAAAGGATAAGAAAAAAGGGAGAAAGAAATGAAAGAAAAAGTTGAAGCTGTTTTAAACAGTATTAAGCCAATGCTTCAGGCAGACGGGGGAAGCGTTGAATTGGTTGAGATAACTAGTGAGGGGGTAGTTAAGGTAAGATTAACCGGTGCCTGTGGAAGTTGTCCTATGAGTCAGATGACTTTAAAGATGGGTATTGAGCAGACACTTAAGAAAGAAGTGCCTGGAGTAAAAGAGGTAATCGCTGTTTAATTAAAAAATAAAATGTTTTTTGAAATTAGAAATCTTACAGTTGAGGTAGAGTCAAAGACAATAATAAAAGATATTAACCTTTCTATTGATAAAGATGAGGTTATGGTGCTGTTTGGTCCTAATGGAAGTGGTAAGACCACGCTTTTAAGGGCGATAATGGGGTTTAGCGGTTATAAGATAACCAAAGGAGAGATTATTTTTGAAGGCAGAAAGGTGAATAACCTTAGTATTGATGAGCGAGCTAAACTGGGCTTGGGAATCATTTATCAGCATCCAGCACGTATAACTGGGGTCAAGCTGCATCAGATAGCTCGTTTCTTAACCCAAGATGAATCAAAGATAAAGAACCTGGCTGAGAAACTATCTCTTACGCAACATCTTGACAGGGATCTGAATCAGGGTTTTTCCGGAGGAGAAATGAAAAGGTCTGAGTTGTTTCAGATAATACTACAGAATTCCAATTTTCTTTGTCTTGATGAGCCAGAATCAGGGGTGGATATAGAGAATATTTCTATTATGGGTAAAGTGTTAGGTGAGTATATCACCAGTTTGAAAAAGTCTGCACTTATGATAACTCACACCGGTTATATTTTAGATTATATAAATGCCCAGAAGGGGGCTGTTATGATTGAAGGTAAGCTTTGGTGCGTGGGAAATCCCAAACATATGTTTGAAAGGATAAAAGAGATAGGTTATGAAAAATGTAAAGACTGCCTTATCAGAAAAAGTTCTTAAGCCGGACTTAGAAAAGCAGGATTTGAAGTCTATTGCTTCTTCAGGGATGGATTTTACCCAAAGGGGGCGCTCAGGAAGCTTTTTGCAGTCTGACAATAAAATAGAGTTTATGCATAGCTTGTATGACGGCTTGGATATTATGGATATTGAAACAGCTTTAAAGAAAATTCCGGATGCAAAAAAATACTATACTAGAGCGTTTAAGGATTTGAAAAAAGATTTTCCCAAAGATACAAAAGGCGGTTATTTTATTAGGGTGAAAAAGGGAACTGTTTTAAATCTGCCTATACAGGCATGTCTTTTTTTAAAGAAGAAGTCCTTTAAGCAAAGGGTGCACAATGTAATAGTTATAGAAGAGGGAGCCAGAGTTTATTTGATTACGGGATGTTCTGCGTCGAAGGCTGCTTCTGATGCGCATCATTTGGGCATTTCGGAATTTTTCGTAAATCGGGGAGCTTATCTTAATTTTACAATGATACATTCATGGAAAGAAGATATCTCTGTAAGGCCGATGAGTGTTGCTATGGTTGAAGAAAATGCCACGTTTATTTCTAACTACATATCATTGAAACCGGTAAAAGATATTAAGATGTATCCTACAGCAGTATTAAAAGGTGCATATGCCAGAGCAAGTTTTAATTCATTGATATTATCGCATCCGGATTCATTGCATGATATTGGTTCGCGCGTGGTTTTTAAGGCTAAAAACACACAGGCAGAAGTTGTTTCTCGAGCAATAAGTTTAGGAGGAAAGGTTATTGCTAGAGGTCATTTAAAGGCTGAAGCTCCGCAGGTAAAGGCTCATCTTGAATGTCGGGGTCTTATTATTTCGCAAAGAGGAACGATACATGCAGTGCCTGAGATGGAATCAGATTATAGAGATGTAAATATGTCTCATGAAGCAGCAATAGGAAAAATTAACAACGAAGAGATAGAATATCTTTGTTCCAGGGGTTTTACTAAAAATCAGGCCCAGTCGATAATCGTGAGGGGATTTATGGATGTTGATGTTTTAGGGCTTCCTCAGGAATTAAAGAAAGAAGTTGAAGATTTAGAAAATAAAACCCTGGAATCAAGTTTTTAAAAGATGAATTCTTTTAAAGCCAAGTTGATCAAAAGAATAAAACAAACCCCTACTATAGAAAGTTTTAGTTTTTCTGTTATTAATAAGCCTGCCTTTTTGCCAGGTCAGTTCGTACAGGTTATGTTTGATTCGGTTAATTCCGGAAATAACGAACTGAATAAATATCTATCAATTTCTTGTTCTCCCACGAAAGATTATCTTGAAGTTACTAAAAGGTTAAGTAATAGTAAGTTTTCATCTCAGTTAAAGTCGTTGGAGGAAAATGATGAAGTTTTTTTCCAGGGGCCTTTTGGTACTTGCGTTTTTAAACAGGAGTTTAGAAAAATAGGCTTTCTTATAGGAGGTATAGGTATTACTCCTGTAATTTCTATACTTGAGTATATTGTTGAGAAAAACCTTTCTACGGATAGTTTATTATTGTATTCTAATAGAAGTATAGAAGAAATTGCCTTTAAGGGAACCTTAGAGGGTTTTAGCAGGCGTTTAAATAATATAAAGACAATTCTTACTATTACTGAACAAATTATCAAGAATAATGTTTTGTTAATGGGAAAGATAGACAGATCTACAATAGAAAAATATATACCTGATTTTCAGGAGAGGGTATTTTTTATTTTTGGTCCGCCGGCCATGGCAGAGGCTATGTCGAAGATATTAAAAGAGTTGAATGTGCAGAATAAAAATATTAAAAAAGAAGTTTTTATTGGTTATTGAAAAAGGAGAGTTTATGAAAAGCATAAAAGAGGTATTTAACAGCGCTGATTGGAAATTAGAAAAGCATGTTCCGGTAATTGAAATTAATGGTCAACCAAGAAAATCAGAGAATATTAAGTTTAGTATTAGCGTCGGTAAAGAAATTGTACATCCTAATACAACAGAGCATCATATAGCTTATATTGAAGCATATTTTTTGCCCAGAGGAGAAAAAAATCCTACTTTGATTTCAAGAGTTGAATTTTCTTCTCATGGGGCCTCCACTAAGGGTCCTAATACAGGCGGGGTTTATACTATACCTATTGTAAAGCTAAGTTTTAAGACAGATAATCCAGGGACAATCTTAGTCTACAGTTATTGCAATATCCACGGGCTTTGGGACGCTTTCTATGAATTAAATTTCTAGGAGGTTTGAGAAGAAGAGCAAAAATACAATAATCTTATACAGAAGAAAATCGCAGAGCTTACGACCTAAGGATATTTATGATTGAGTTAAGTGAGGTAGTAGTTAAGTTTTTTGAAAAGCAGGGCTGTGTCTTGGTGTCTACTTTTTCCAATGACGGTAGTATCCATAGTTCCTGTAAAGGCATTGTAAGAATAGACCCAAAAGGAAAGATTTATATTATGGATCTTTATCAAGCTGTTACCTATAATAACCTTAAGACCGACAATAGAATTTCTATAACAGCTTTTAATGAACACCAATTTATCGGCTATAGCCTTAAAGGGAAAGCTGAGATAATGAACAAGGATAAAATTACAGAATCGCTTATATCAGACTGGAATAGAATAATTACCTCAAGAATTACAAATAGATTGATGAACAATATAAAAAATAATACATCTTCAGCTCCTCATTATGAAGCTAATTTACCTAAACCCAATTATTTGATTCTTGTTATGGTAGATAACATTATAGATCTTAAACCAAAAGACATTAAACTTAAAGGTTGATTATGTTTGTATTAGCAATTAATGCCAGCCCCAGGATACAAGGTAATACTGATTTAATAATTGATGAGATATTGGAAGGTTTTGTGTTGAAAGGTTATGATAGTGAGAAGCTTTATCTTGATAAGTTTAATATAGCAGCTTACCGTGAAAATTTACCGGAGGATGACTTTGAAAAAGTTTTAGAAAAGATTAAGTCTGCTGATATTTTAGTTTTAGGTACGCCGATATATTTTGGTAGCATGACAGCTCAGTTAAAAATGATGATTGACCGTTTTCAGGGCGTGTGGGAAGATAAAATATTTAGAGGGGTGAGTTTTTCGCAGAAGAAACAAAAGGGTGTTTTTATATCTGTTCAGGGCGATAAGAAAAGTTCATATTTTGATAACGCGAAATCTATTATTAAGCATTTTTTTGTCGTTACAGGTATAGAATATTCTAAGGAATTATTTTGTACTGAGTGCGAGGATAAACAAGCCGTTCTAGCCAAGAAAGATGTACTACGAGAGGCTTTTGAAATGGGAAAGAATTTCTCATTTTAGAAAAGGATCAGGTCATGGAAAATAAAGTTTCTGCAGCAGAGCTTTTAGAGATAGCTGTAAAAATCGAAAATAACGGTTATGATTATTATGATCAGTATGCTAAAAAGACAAAAGATCACGCCATAAACTCAATGCTCATTTATTTAAGAGATGAAGAGAAAAAACACGCGAATAAATTTATTTATATGTTGGAAGAGTTGAAAAGGAATTCCAAACAAGAAAGCCTGTATACGCAGGAATATTTCTTTTATATAAACAGTATTGCTTCTAAGCTTATATTTGCTCAAGAAAACCAAGGTAAAAGAATAGCTTTAGAGGTTAAAAGCGACAATGAGGCAATTAGTAAAGCAATAGAGTTTGAAAAAGATTCTATACGTTATTATGATGCGATGAAAGAGGCTATTTCTGAAGGAGAGAGAAATGTATTAAAGGAAATTATTCATGAAGAAGAACTTCATCTTGAGAAGCTTGTAAGTTTAAGAACCAATTTTGATAAAGGATGATGAATCAACCAAGAAAAATTTATGCATATTCCAAAAATAGTAATTGTTGGTGCGGGTAGTGTAGGAAGTACTTTTGCGTATTCATTGATGATCAGTGGTTTAGCAAGAGAGATAGTTTTGATTGATAATAATAGAAAGCGTTTAAGAGGTGAAGTTATGGATTTAAACCATGGAGTGAGTTTTGCTTCTCCGGTTAATATCCATGAAGGTGATTATAATGATTGTAAGGATGCTGAAGTGGTAGTTATTACTCTAGGTGCAAAGCAAAAGAGCGGACAATCCCGTTTGGATTTAATAAAAACAAATGCCGATATTTTTAAAGAGATAATACCTAAGATAGTTAAATACTGCAGACAGGGTGTGTTGTTAGTAGTGTCGAATCCTGTAGACATACTTACTTATTATGCTTTAAAGATTTCTGGTTTAGATAAAGGAAGGGTAATTGGTTCTGGTACGGTATTAGATACTTCAAGACTCAGGTATTCTATAAGTAGAAATTGTCAAATTGATCCAAAAAATATTCATGCTTATATTATCGGTGAACATGGTGATAGTGAGTTACCTGTTTGGAGTCAGGCAAGTATTGCCGGTATGAAAATCGCTGAGTATTGCCCCCAGTGTAATAAAAGCTGTGATTATCACAAAAGGCTTGGCAATATTTTTAAAGAGGTAAAAGATGCTGCTTATGAGATTATAAAATGTAAAGGTTCTACATATTATGCTATAGGACTTTCTTTAACTAAAATAGTACAGGCCATAATAAGGGATGAAAACTCTATTTTACCACTTTCCAGTTTTATTGATGATTATTATGGTATAAAAGAAGTTTGTTTTAGTCTTCCCTGTAAGGTTAATAGATTAGGTGTTGAAAGGGTTTTAAAAATTGAATTATTCGATGAAGAGCAGGTTCAACTTAGGCAATCTGCAGAAAAGCTTAAGAGCGTTATTAAGTCTTTGGGTATTTAGAGTAGAGATAAATATAAGAATAATAAAAAAGGCAGCTAATTTTGCTGCCTTTTTTATTATTCTTGTTTCATGCCCTATCTATAGTAGAGGTAAGTATTTTTTGATTTCATGTTGGGTTATTTGGATTCTATATTCTTCCCATTCTTTCTTTTTATTGAAAAGGAAACGGTTGAAGATATGGTTTCCCAAAGTTTCTTTTACGAATTGACTATTTTCGGTCTCTAGTATTGCTTCAAAAAGGTTTCCCGGTAAAGAGGTAAGGCCACGTTTTTCTCTTTCCTCCATAGCCATATTATATATATTCGGTTCAACAGGGGCAGGAAGGGGATATTTTTTTTCAATTCCCTCTAAACCTGCAGTCAGCATAACAGCAAATGCCAGGTATGGATTGCAGGCTGGATCTGGACAACGCAGTTCTGCACGTGTTGCCTTTTCATTGCCGGGTCTGTACATGGGTACTCTTATTAGTGTGGTTCTGTTTTTCTGTGCCCAAGAGGCATAAACAGGAGCTTCATATCCTGAAACAAGCCTTTTGTAAGAGTTTACCCATTGGGCAGTAAGAGAACAGATTTCCCGGGCGTGTTTAAGCTGACCGGATATAAAATGTTTTGCAATGTTAGATAGATGATGTTTATCCTTTTTTTCAAAAAAGGAGTTTTTATCCTTTTTGAATAATGATTGGTGTATGTGCATGCCTGAACCGTTATGTCCAAAAAGAGGTTTTGGCATAAAGGTAGCGTATACGCCGCTTTGCTGGGCGATTTCTTTTATGACGTATTTACAGGTAATGACGTTATCTGCTGCTTTTAAGGCATCGGTATATTTAGGGTCAATTTCATGTTGGCTGGGTGCTACTTCATGATGAGTTGCTTCCATGGTAATTCCCATTTCTTCAAGCACCCTTACGGTTTTGTTTCTGAGAGTATTAGCCAGATCATTCGGTATTAGTTCGAAATAAGAACCTTCATCAATTATTTCGGGTTTGGTTGATGATTTGAAATAAAAATACTCTAATTCCGCACCGATATAAAAATCAAAACCCAATTTTTTTGCTCTTTCAAGAGCTCTTTTAAGTACATGTCTTGGATCTCCTGCATAAGGGGTACCGTTTGTATTTAGTATATCGCAAAACATTCGAGCAATCGGATAGTCTTTAGTTGTCCAGGGAAGTATCTTAAATGTAGAAGGATCAGGTAAAGCAATAATATCACTTTCTTCAGCCTCGGCAAACCCAGTAACAGATGAGCCGTCAAAACCTTTACCGTGTTCTAGGGCGTCTTTTAATTCTCCTTTGGTGATGGAAACGCACTTTAATATTCCTAAAATATCGACAAACCACAGCTGGATTGTTCTTATATCGTGTTGATTAACTATTTTTAATATCTCTTTTGTTGAATCCTTGTTGGATATCTTTGGTGAGGGAATAGAAGAACTGTCATTTTTTAATTCAACACCAAAGCCTTTTTGGTTTTCGATCTCTTCTAAGGCGATTATATATTGTTTACCCACTTTATCAGCCTTTAATGAACCATGTTTAATGCGTTCAATTACAGCCTGCCTTGAGATTTTAAGTACTTTCGCTGCTTCTGTTGGGCTTAAGAATTCTTTATTCATGTCTCCTCCTTTGACGATTGTTATGTTACTTTACGATTGACAAGTTAACTATAACATATCATTTACACTTGTCAAGTAATTTTTTATATTTCTTTAAGATTAATTTTAAGGTCAATCCTATCTGGAGACAAATATGTAATTAAAACAAAAATTGGAGGTTGTGATAGTAGGCTCAAGTGTGTTATGGGGTGAATTTTTTAAAAAATTTATTTAAGATTATTAATAAAGTCGATTACAGATCTTGTAGTTTTATCAGGTGTGGAGGATCCAGCTGCAATACCAACATTTTTCACTTTCTTAAACCATTCTTTTTTCAAACCTTTATAAGTTTGTACCCAATAACTTTTTTTATTTAGGGATTTTGAAATCTGATAAAGCCTTTTTGTGTTAGCGCTGTGTTTGGAGCCGATTATTATCATAATATCATTTCTTTTGGGGAGCTTTTTTATTTCTTGTTGTTTAAGTCTTGTAGGATTGCAGATTGTATTAAAGGATTTAAGTTGTTTTATTTCTTTTTTCATTATACCAATTATTTTAGTTACCCGATCATAGTTTTGGGTAGATTGAACTATAACTGCTGCTTTTTTTATTTTACGAAGTTTGTTCAAAGGTAAAGGATTTACAGCATCAATGGCGATGGCTTTCTTTTTTAATTGGCCAATAATGCCTTGCACCTCGTCATGTTTTTTGTCTCCAATGATGATTATCGTGTAGCCTTTTTTTTCCATTTCAATTGCAATTTTATGGATTTCTTTTACCATGGGGCATGTGGCATCGATTATTTTATAACCTAAGGCACTAGCTTTTTTTATTGTCTTCTCGCCAACTCCATGCGCTCTTATAAGGAGCAGTTTATTTCTACCTATTTTAAGTTTGACGATTTTTTTGATCCCGATTTTATCAATATCTTTAACTACCTCTTCGTTATGGACTATATCTCCTAGCATTTCTACTGTTGCAGAAAGTTTTACTGTGTCATATGCGATTTTTAAAGCGCGACGCACACCAAAACAAAAGCCAGTTGATTTTGCAAGATTGATTTTCATATTAATATTGTGAAACTATTTTTAACATTTTTTAAGAAGGATATCCTTAGTAAGGTTTTCAAGAACGAGTTTGTATTTTTTTCTCATTCTTGAATTAGTAATCAATTTCTTTACCGTGGTATTTAATTCTGAGATTTGGTTTTTGGCATAGTCAAGGGAGCCGCTAGTTTTTAATAGCTTTCTCATCTTTACAAGGTCTGTTTTAGTTACCTTCTTTTTATTAAGTATATTCTTTATAGCCATTTTGTTTTTAGAGTTTTTATTGTACGCATGCCATATAAGCAGGGTCTTTTTAGCTTCCTGTAGATCGGTAAGCGAAGATTTACCGCTTTGTTTTTGTTCGCTGAACATGCCGATTATATCGTCTTTTATCTGAAAGGCGCGACCCAGATTAAGGCCAATTTTAAAGATTTTATTTATTTCGGTATTGTTTGCTCCTGCAAGTATTGCTCCCATTGCCAGAGGAGCGGCAAAGGTATAAAAGGCTGTTTTTAAATCATATATTTTGAATATTTTTTCTTTTTTAATTTTATCTATATTTTCTATGCTATAAAGCAGTTCAATGAATTCGCCGCTTCCAGTGAATACTGTAGCTTCTATGAATTTTCTTAAGGCCTTTTCTTTTAGGATAAAGTCAATTTTTATACTTAAAAAAGCATGGATTGCTAAAGCGTACATTACATCTGCAGTTACTATTGCAAGGTCGCTTCCGGAAGATTTGCAATTTGGGTAGCGTTTAAGGTAATCCCCGAGCATTTTATGCATCGATGATTTTCCCCGTCGTTTGTTAGATCTGTCGATTATGTCATCGTGTACGAGCATAAAGTCATGCAGTAGTTCTAAAGACAGGGCGCATTTATATAACCCGAAAGGATTTTTTCTGGAGAAGGCCTTAAAACCGATAATTAGTAGAATGGGGCGGATTCGCTTACCATCACGAAGCAAAAACTCTTTAATGCTATTTGATAAAACTGGTGAAATTCCTTTTAATCTGTAGAATTGGTCGATATCTTTAATGAATATTTTCAGTTCTTGGTTGAGTTTATTTTTTATTTTATGCAGCATTGTTTTATGATACCATATACCTAGTTTCTCTACAATTAATTTTAACTTATTAAGCTCTTTAGTGTATAATAGCTGATATGAAAAGAAGAGACAAATCAATAAGAATATCTCTGGCTCAGATTAACCTCATAGTGGGAGATCTAAATTACAACATAAATAAGATAATAAGCTACATTGCTGATGCAAAAAAGCTTGGCTCTGATATAGTGGTTTTTCCTGAGTTGGCGATAACAGGATATCCGCCAGAAGATCTTATATTAAAAAAACACTTCGTAGATGACAATCTTAAGTATTTAAAAAATATTTTAAAATACACCAAAGGCATTACTTGCGTTCTTGGTTTTATAAATAGAGAAGATAAAAATCTTTATAATTCAGCAGCGATCATTAACGACGGTAAGATAAGGGGTATTTATCATAAAATCAATCTTCCTAATTACAGCGTCTTTGATGAAAAACGCTATTTTACTCCGGGAGAATATTCGCCTGTTTTTTCTCTTGCTGGGCTCTTTTTCGGCGTAAATATCTGTTGGGACATCTGGCAGGATAACAATATTACAAAAACACTTGCAAAAAAAGGCGCGGAGTTAATTATTAATATTTCCGCTTCACCGTTTCATATCGGAAAGAAACATTTCAGAAGAGAAGGTTTGGTTAGGCGTATTGATGAAAATAATCTTGCTATAGCATATTGCAATCTCGTAGGAGGTATAGATGAGCTTGTTTTTGACGGTGATAGCCTTATTATGAATAAAGATAAAAAGATAATCGCTATTGCCGGTCAATTCACAGAACAGCTTGTTACTGCCGATATTCCGCTTAAAAAAAATCTAAAAAGAAGGTACTCAGGAGATATTATTAAACTTAAAGCCTTTGAGAATAAAAGAAAAGTTTTAGTCAAAGATAACTACAATAATCTGGATACCTTGTCTGAGATTTATAATTCTCTTGTTTTGGGTACCAGAGATTACATTGTAAAGAACGGTTTTAAAAAAGTTGTTATAGGTTTAAGCGGAGGGATAGATTCAAGCCTAGTTGCCGCTATTGCTGTTGATGCTATCGGAAAAAACAACTGTATCGGTGTTTTTATGAATTCCCGTTTTACTTCCAGCGATTCTGTAAAAGATAGCCGCGAGCTTGCTAGGAGGTTGAAGATAAAAACATTTTCTATATCAATAGAAGATATTTTTAAAAGTTATATTGATACGTTAAAAAAGATTTTTATCAATAAAAAGATAGATACTACAGAAGAGAATATTCAAGCACGCATAAGAGGCAATATTTTAATGGCTTTATCTAATAAATTTAAATGGCTAGTTTTGACTACAGGCAATAAAAGTGAGATTGCGGTTGGTTACTGCACCCTTTATGGAGACATGGCTGGCGGTTTTGCAGCGTTAAAGGATGTTCCTAAAACCATGGTTTATAAGCTGGCCGAGTTTTTTAATAAGAATAACGGTAATTTAATACCTGTCAATATATTAAAAAAAGCGCCTAGTGCGGAATTGAAGTTAAATCAAAAAGATCAGGATAGTCTTCCTGCTTACGATGTATTGGATGATATTTTAAAGCATTATGTAGAAGATGATTTGCCTGTTGATAAGATCAGGCGAAAAACCTCTAAGGGCTTTAATTTGATAAAAAAGGTTGTAAATTTGGTCGATTCTAACGAATACAAGCGCCGTCAGGTTCCTTTAGGGGTTAAGATATCCAAAAAGGCATTCGGTAAAGATAGGCGTCTTCCCGTAACCAATAAATATAAAGATTATTAGGTGTATAAAAACAAAAAAACCCTTTTTAAAAGGGTTTCCTTGTAAGGCGATAATCCTTGGTGGCTTACGCTATCGCTCTGCCTCCTTGTTGATTATTAAATCTATAACAAATATAACCTATATTTAAACTGAAAACAAGTAGTCAAGTGTAATAATTTGAAAGCGTTTTCTTTTGTACGGCTTTTGGTATAATAAAGTTATATTTTTTCAAAGTATCATTGTCAGTAGGGGATAATGGGAAAAATAATTTCAATAGTTAATAATTATATTAAATTGTTTTGATGATAAAGTTCTAATCAATATGAGGAGGTGAGTTTATGCGGTTATCAAGCTCTGCTTTTGCTAATAATGTTTTTATTCCGTCAAAATATACCTGCCAGGGTAAGGATGTAAATCCGGATTTGATTATTGAGGATATCCCAGAAAATGCAAAGAGTCTAGCTTTAATAATGGATGATCCGGATGCACCGATTGGTACTTGGGTACATTGGGTAGTTTTTGATATTCTTATAACTAATTTGATCGAAGAAAATACTATACCTGGTAAACAGGGTATAAATACTGCAGGAAGATTTAACTATCACGGGCCTTGTCCGCCGTCAGGCACCCACCGTTATTGTTTTAAAATATATGCTTTGGACAAGGTACTGAATCCAGAAAAGGAAATAACTAAAGAAGATCTAGAGTCTATCATGCAGTCTCATATTTTAGCTCAAGCGCAGTTGGTGGGTTTGTATAAAAAGAATTAGTTTCTAATGTTTAGGCTCTAAGTGTATGATTACGTCAGTCACGCCATCAAGCTTATCTTTTATTAGCGTTTCAATTTTATTGCTTATCTGGTGGGCTTTATCTATGGGCATATTAGGTTCAACCTGCACATGTAGGTCAAGATAGATATCGTCTTTTCTGCCTCGGGAACGTATTTTATGGCAGCTTTTTACTCCCCTTACCGATAGGACAATATTAGATACTTTTTTTGTGTCTTCTATAGATTGTGTATCACACAGTATTGCCGCGCTTGATTTCACTATTTTTATTCCGCTTTTGGCGATAAAAATAGATATTAGTATAGCAATTACAAGGTCCATTATCGGAAATCCTAATTTTATCGCAATCAGTGCAACGAATACAGAACTTGTTATTAAAAGGTCTGTTTTGGTGTGTATGGCATCAGCTGTTAATATATCACTTTTTAGTAAATTGCCCTGTTTTGATTCATATTTCACTACGAATATATTTATGACAAAAGTAGTTAACATGATAATAAAGCTAAATAAATTTATTTTAGGTATAATAGGATTTGATAAACGAGGTATTGATTGTCTTAATAGGTTAATGGCAATTATGAATAGCATAAAAGCAATAAAAAGAGAAAAAAGAGTTTCATATTTTTTATGCCCGTAGGGATGTTCTGAGTCTTTCGGTTGTGAGGCAATATGTATCCCAATAAAGCCGATAATATTAGAGGCGCCGTCAGATAAAGAATGGAAACCATCTGCTGTAATGCTGTGGCTGCCAGTAATAAGACCGTAGATTATTTTTACTGCAGCAACAGCCCAATTGAGAAGCAAAATTACCAGCAAGATTCTTTTTATCTTTGCGTAGTGCTGATTTTCATCTGTATTAATGTACATAAAATTAATTATACTCTTAAAAAAAAACTATTGCAATTTTTTGATATTTTATTTGATAATTGAAGTATTTAGTATAAAATATACTGGTTATGGATAAATTCTTCATTGAAAAGAAAATCTATTACCATGATACTGATTGTGGTAAAGTTGTTTATTATGCAAATTACCTGAAGTATTTGGAAGAGGCAAGAACGGAGTTTTTTTTAAAGCGTGGTATTGAATTAAAAAGACTTGCTGAAAAGGGAATTCTCTTCGTGGTTGCCAAAGTAGATATAGATTATAAGGCTGCAGCCAGATATCAAGATAGCTTAAGGGTCTATTGTGAAGTAACCAGCGTTAAAAGAGTAGCGATAGAATTTACTAATACTATTAAAAGAGATTCTACAATTATTGCTCAGGCAAGGATAGTTCTTGTTTGTGTAGGTAATGACTTTAAACCAAGATCTATTCCTGAAGATATCAAAAAACTTTTATTATCGTGAGAATTTGGGATATTTCGTCTTCAAGATTATGCCGTCAGCATTTATTGGGAGAACATCGCGAACTGCATGCAATATGGAGTATTCTAGTTAATTTAAAAAAGGGATATTCTCATCATCCTGAAGTGCTAAGATGGAAAGGTAAATTAAAGGCTTTGTATAAAAGACACGAAGCGCTTTGTACAGAAATCTTAAGCCGTGGCTATAATCATAAAAGTCCATTAGATAAGAAGAAAGTTGAAGGAAGTAGGTTTCAGAAAGAGTTTATAGATTCTTTAATAAAACAAAAACATATTCTGAAGAATAAAAGATGTAATTGTAAGGTATAAAAAATGCATAGGATATTGTTTGAAATTGCTGGTTTTAAAGTTTATAGTTACGGGTTTATGATTGCTTTAGGTTTTCTTGTGGCTTTGGTTTTTTCAGTGAGAGAGTCTAAAGAAAAAGGTTTTGGTTCTTTTTTAATGCAGGATTTATTTTTTTGGTCGGTTTTAATCGGTTTTCTGGGAGCACGTATTGTATATATAATTATCCAGTGGCAGTATTTTCTCCTATATCCTTTTGAGCTTTTGTTTTCAAAAGGGGGTTTTGTTTTTTACGGCGGGTTTATATTTGGACTTTTGGCAGCGATAATTTTTTTAAGAATTAAGCGCATTGCTTTTTACCCGGTTGCTGATATTGTTATGCCTTATATAGTACTTGCTCATGCCTTTGGTAGGTTAGGGTGTTTTTTAAACGGATGTTGTTACGGAGTGCCAACAACTGCTTTCTACGGCGTTAGGTTTCCTGCAGATTGTGCTGCCGGCCAGATTGCTGGAAAATTAGTTCCTGTACAGTTAGTGTCTGTGTTTGTCTTGCTAGTTATTTTTTGGGTTTTGACTGCACTAAAGAAAAAGGTTAATACAGAGGGTTTGATATTTTGGTTGTATGTTTTCTTGTACTCTTCTGCGAGATTTTTATTGGAATTTATCAGGTATGATGACCGTGGCACAATCGGAATCTTCTCCGTTTCACAGGTATTTGCAATCTGTTTTATAGTGGTTTCAATATTTATGTTCTTCCGTTTAAAAAAAAATACAAAAAGTCATTCTAATAATGTATAATAGTTTTTGCCATGAAAGTCCTTGAGATTAAAAAATATCCGGACAAGATCCTTAGAAAGACATCTGAAGATATCCTTGAAATTAGTGAAAAAGAAATCAAATTGTTTGATAACATGCTTTCTACCATGAAGCATTTTTACGGTATTGGCCTGGCAGCTCCGCAGGTAGGGATATTAAAGAATATAATCGTTGTTGATATCGGAGAAGGGCCAATAAGATTAGCTAATCCTAAGGTGGTTTCATCTAGTGGTTCAGGTATGATGAAGGAAGGTTGTTTAAGCGTTCCTGGAGTTGATGTGGAGGTGGAGCGTAGTTATAAACTTACTGTTTTGGCCTTGAATGACAAGGGAGACAATATTCAGCTTAAGGCTAGAGGTCTTTTAGCTAGAGTTTTGTTGCATGAGATAGATCATTTGAGAGGAAAAACAATAGTAGACTATATGCAGTTTTTTGATAAGATAAAATTGAATTTTAATCCAAAATCAAAAGAGAAATAAAATGAGTGAATGTAAAATAGCACAGAATCAAAAGTATTGTAATTGTACTTATGATTCTTGTGGCAAGAAAGGAATTTGTTGTGATTGTCTTCATTATCACAGAAAAATGGGTCAGCTTCCGGCTTGTTATTTTCCCGATGATATTGAAAAGACATATGATAGGTCAATAGAAAAATTTATTGAGGTATATAAGCAAAGAGGTTCCTGGTGGTAGATGCTAATAGTTTGTATGATTTGATTATTGTAGGTGCAGGTCCTGCGGGATTGACTGCTGCGATATATGCTGCACGCTCAAGATTAAATACAATTGTATTTGAAAGTGCGGTTAATTTAAGCCAGGCTATGCTTACTGATCAGATTGAAAATTATCCTGGTTTTCCTAATGGTATTAGTGGGATGGAATTGGTAGAAAAATTTAAATCTCAGGCAAAGAATTTCGGAGCGATATTTGAAAATAAAACAGTATCAAGCATTCAAAGAATAAATAAAGGTAAAGATGCAGTTTGGCAGATCAGTACAGATGATGGAAAACTATTCAATAGTATTTCAGTACTTATTGCTACAGGCGCAAGACCAAAACAGCTTGGGGCTGAAGGGGAAGCTTCCTTGCGCGGCAAGGGGGTTTCATATTGTGCTACTTGCGATGCGGCATTCTTTAGAAATAAAAAGGTTGTTGTAGTTGGTGGAGGTGATACTGCTGTAGAAGAGGCACTTTTTCTTACCATGTTTGCCAGCAAGGTGACAATGGTCCACAGAAGAAATAGGCTTCGCGCTACCAAGATTTTACAGGAAAGGGTGTTTGAGAATAAAAAGATAGATTTCTTATGGGAGAGCAATCTTGTAGCAATCGAAGGGAAACAGAAGGTAGAAGGTATAGTTTATGAGAATGTAAATACAAAACAAAAAGATCGCGTTGATTGCGATGGGGTTTTTGTATTTGTAGGATACGAACCAAACACATTATTTTTAAAAGGTCTGCTTAATGCCGATGATGCAGGTTATTTGATTGTTAATGAAAGGTTAGAGACTTCATCCGAAGGAATTTTTGCCTGTGGAGACTGTTGCAAAAATGATTTAAAGCAGGTTATAACTGCATGTGCGCAAGGGGCATTGGCTTATTACTATAGTTTTTCGTTTATAAACGAGATTAAAGGTATGACTTATAAATAGACTAACTTTAGAAAGGAGTTGTTTATGGAAATTAATGTTAGTGAGAGTAATTTTAAAAGTGAAGTATCAGAATCAAAGATTCCTTGTTTGGTGGATTTTTGGGCCGAGTGGTGTGGACCATGTAAGATGATTGCGTCTTCTTTAGAGGAGATTGCTCAGGAATATCAAGGAAAAATCAAGGTCTGTAAGATAAATGTAGATGAGGCTTCTTCTGTTGCAAGTAGCTATGGTATAATGAGTATACCAACTTTGATGGTTTTTAAAGATGGTTCTGTACAAAAAAGCGCAGTAGGTGCTTTATCAAAAGCTGATATTGTTGCATTGTTTAAAGCGTACATATAAATAGTTTGTCACATTTTTAATTAATGTGGTATAATTATTAATTAATATGGAAAATCAAGGAAAAATATTAGTTGTTGATGATGAAGAGGTTATAAGAAGTCTTTTAAAGGATGCTCTTACTGATTTAGGCTATGAAGTTACTACTTGTCCTAATGGCCAAACAGGTATAAAAGAAGGCACTACTAAAAGTTTCGATACTATTATAACCGATATTCGGCTTCCTGATATAGACGGAATCCAGATATTGGGAGAGGTAAGAAAAGCAGACCCCGAAGCTGTAGTAATAGTAATTACCGGGTATCCTTCTTTTGACAGCGTGCGCGATGCATTAAAGTTAGGTGCGCACGATTATCTCACGAAACCTTTTAATATAGACGAGATTACTTTTACTATAAAGAAAGCAGTATTGTTCCGCCAGACTTTAAAAAGAAATAAAGATCTGGTTGAGGAGCTGGAACGGAAGAATATGCTTTTAGAGCAGCAGAATGCGATACTCGAGGTTAGGGTAAAGGAACGCACTGCCAATCTTCAGAAACTTTACAGTGACTTAAGAAAAACATATATTGATACGATTAAAGCCTTTGCTGATGCCTTAGATGCCAAGGATCATTATACAAGAAGCCATTCCGAGAATGTTACCCGTATTGCAGTTAAGATTGCAGAAGAGTTAGGTTTATCTTCTAATGAGGTTGAAGATATAAGAGAAGCAGCGCAGCTACATGATTTAGGAAAAATTGGTATTGATGATGCGATTTTAAGGAAACCGGGTAAGCTTAACGATGAAGAATGGGAACAGGTCAAAAGCCATTCCATGAAAGGCGCACAGATTTTGGAGCCTCTGGGGTATTTAAAGAATATAACCGAAATCATAAAACAGCATCATGAGAAATACGACGGAACAGGTTATCCTGTCGGCTTAAAAGGAACAGAGATTAAATTAGGAGCAAGGATTGTTTCTTTGGCTGATTCTTTCGAGGCGATGACATCTGAACGGCCTTATAGAAAAAATCCTTTAAAAAAAGATGAGGCAATAAAAGAAGTTAAAATTAATTCCGGTACCCAGTTTGATCCAATGATTGTTGAGACCTTCCTAAAGATTGTAGATAAATTATAACAGGTAAAATCCTCTATTTACGTGCGTAACAATATTTTATTCATTACCCTTAGTAATATCGGAGATGCGATTCTTACTCTTCCTGTTTTGGATATTTTAAAAGATAGATATCCTGATTCTAAAATTACAGTTGTCTGCAGCGAACGTTCAAAAGCAGTTTTTATAGATAATCCGTTATTTGGAAAAGTTATTGTCTATAAAAAGAGTTCTGGATTAAAAGAAAAACTTAAACTTGTAAAATCCTTAAGGGAAGAGTATTTTGATTTTATTATAGATCTGCGCAATAGCGCATTTCCTTTCTTTTTACGCGGTAGAAAAAAAACCACTCCTTTTGACCATATCTTAAAAAAGAATACGCATATCAAAGACTGGCATATTGCAAAACTGCGTAATATCATAAAGAATGTAAATTTTAATTGTAAAAGGCAAAGTTTTCATATCAAAGAAGATTCACACAGTTTTATTAACAATAAATTGAGTCATTTTGGGTTAAAGGAAGGTTCGTTTGTTATTATCGCTGCAGGGGCAAGAAGTTTTCTAAAACGCTGGGATAAAGATAAATATCTTGATTTAGGTTATAGAATTATAAATGAATTGAATTTAGATATTGTTTTAATCGGCGATAATAATGATAAAGCGGTTTGTGATTATCTTCAAAATAATTTAAAATCAAGGATTTTTAATTTAGTCGGTCAGACTAATTTTAATCAAATAGCCGCGCTTTTTTCAAAAGGTAAGCTGGTTATTGCCAACGACAGCGGGATTTTGCATCTGGCCAGCTATTTGGATATACCGGTTTTAGGTCTATACGGTCCTTCAGATGAAAAAAAATACGGGCCGTGGTCTAGGGTTTGTGTAGTTGTAAGGAAAAAATTAGATTGTGCTCCTTGCGAAAAAGCACATTGTAAATTTAAGGAGGTTAAATGTTTAACGCAGCTGGATACGGATTTTGTTTTCAGCAAACTTCAAAATCTAATCAATGAATTATAAGCGTATTTTAATAGTGAGAACTGATAGGATTGGTGATGTGGTTTTATCGACTCCTGTTATAAGCAATTTAAGGAAGAGTCTTCCCAGTAGTTTTATTGCAATGATGGTTACGCCTTATACGCAGGATATCGTAAAGAATAACCCTTTTTTAAATGAGGTTATTGTTTATGATAAGAAAGGTAAATATAGAAGCTGGTTGTCTTCTTTTAGGTTTGCTCTATTTTTAAGAAAAAAGCGATTTGATTTGGCAATTATACTACATCCTACAAATAGAGCGCATCTGGTGACTTTTTTCGCTGGGATCCCCAAAAGAATAGGGTTTAATAGGAAAATGGGATTTTTACTTACGGATAAAGTTAAAGATTTAAAACATGAAGGCAAAAAACATGAATCAGAGTATTGTTTAGATTTTTTGAGAATCTTAGACATAGCTACAGATTTAAAAGATACTTATGTAGGTTGGGATAAAAATGCTCAGGAAGAAGTTGATTGCTTATTGAGTGGAAAGGGGATTAAAAAAGATGATAAGTTTATTCTTATTCATCCTGGAGCAAGTTGTTCTTCTAGAAGATGGCCAGTCGATAAATTCAGTAAGCTTTGTGATAGGTTAGTAGAGATTTATAAAATGAAAGTTGTTTTAGTTGCTTCCAGAGAACAAAAAAATATTTCTGCTGAGGTAATAAACAAGATGTATTCTTCGGCAGTTGATTTATCAGGAAGTTGCAATATAGCGCAGTTAATTTGTTTAATTAAAAGGGCAGGGTTATTTGTGTCTAATGATTCAGGGCCTGTACATATTGCTGCTAGTTTGGGTGTACCTGTGGTGGCGATTTTCTCGCGTAATCAGTCAGGCCTAAGTCCAAAAAGATGGTATCCCTTGGGAGAGAAGAGTCGTTTTATAAAAAAAGATGCAGGATGTTTAGTTTGTCTTGCTCATGATTGCAAAAAAGGCTTTAAATGCCTTAGTTTAATTAAAGTTAGTGATATTTTAACTATTATTGACGAATTAATTAATTTATGATAATATTACCCTTTCGGAATCATGAATAAAACAAGATTAAAATCTATAGTTTCTGCCTTTTCAAAGGCCAGAATAATGGTTGTAGGAGATATTATTCTTGATGAGTATATCTGGGGTCATGTTACCAGGATTTCTCCAGAAGCGCCTGTCCCAGTAGTACAGGCTTATAAACGTTCCTTTATGCCTGGAGGGGCAGCTAATGTTGCTTATAATATAAATACTCTTAGCGGAAAATCTTCTATTGTCGGCGTTGTTGGGATAGATAAAAATAGAGATATTTTGCTTTCTCAGCTTAAAGCCAGAAATATCTACACCAAAGGTATTTTATCTGACAGCAAACGCCGCACTACGTTAAAGAGTCGAATAATAGCCAAACATCAACAAATGGTTAGGGTTGATTGGGAAAATATTGATACAGTTTCATCTACGGTAGTTAGCAAAATAATGGATTTTATCAAAAAGAATATCAATAAATTTGATGCTGTCATAATAGAAGATTATGGTAAGGGTGTTATTAACGAACAGCTTTTATCCAATTTGATTCCTTTTGTTCGTTCCAAGGGCAAGATTATTACCGTGGATCCCAAAGAAGAACATTTCAGGCTTTATAAAAACGTTTCAGGTATTACACCTAATTTGAGTGAAGCAGAAAACGCTATAAGGAATTTAAAAATAAAAGATACAGAAAACAGATTTAATATTCATTTTGATAAGATTTTTAATCTTCAAGAGCTTAATTTGGCTGCAAAGAAGATTATAGATTATTTGGGTTTAGATTCTTTGCTTGTTACATTAGGTGAAAACGGTATGAGACTTTTTGAAAAAAACAATAAAAAGACCCATATTTCTACACTTGCACAGGAAGTTTTTGATGTTTCCGGTGCAGGAGATACAGTTATTTCCGCGTTTACGTTGTCTTTAGCTTGTGGTGCATCATTTCTGGATGCGGCAAAAATTGCTAATATTGCTGCAGGAATTGTTGTTGGTAAAGTTGGTACAGCTGAAGTTACAAAAGAAGAATTGCTTAGAAAGATCAAGGATTTATAAAATGGAAGTTATCGGCGTAATTCCGGCAAGATACGGTTCTACAAGGTTTGAAGGTAAAATCCTGGCTAATATTATGGGTAAGTCTATGCTTCAGCATGTCTGGGAAAGGGCAAAACAGGCTACAAGTTTAGATGATTTGATAATTGCCTGTGATAACCAGCTTGTTTTTGAGGTTGCAAAAGAATTTGGCGCCAATGTTGTTTTTACTGCAAAAGGGCACATGTCTGGAACAGACAGGATTGCAGAGGTAGTTAATCCTTTGGATATTAAAGTTGTAGTAAATATCCAAGCAGATGAACCTTTGTTAGAACCGGTGATGATAGACCAATTGGCTTCGAGTATTCTTGAGAACAAGGATGTTTATATGTCAACTTTAGTCAAGAGGATAATTAGTTTTGAAGAGTTTATCGATAAGAATGTAGTTAAAGTCGTATCCGATAAGAATGGTTTTGCATTATATTTTTCCCGATCACCTATTCCTTATACAAGCGAAATAAATACGCATCAAAACACCATTTATAAACACCTGGGGCTTTATGCCTACACAAAGGATTTCTTATTTACATTTAAAAATTTGGCTGTGTCAAATCTTGAGAAAACCGAACGTCTCGAGCAGTTGCGCGCTTTAGAAAATGGATATAAGATAAAGCTTGTTGAGACTTCTATTGAGACTGTCGGTGTGGATACACAAGAAGATTTGGAAAAAGTTACACAGATTTTACAGAGGAAAAAAAATGGTTACAGTTCGTAATATCAATATTGGTTCGGGGAAGGGATTGGTTTTTATTGCTGGTCCGTGTGTGATTGAAACAGAAAAACTTACTCTTGATATAGCTGATAGAATTAAAAAACTAAGCCTTAAATTAAATGTGCCGATTATATTTAAAAGCAGTTTTGATAAGGCAAATAGAATGTCTCTTGGTTCTTATAGGGGGCCGGGAATCAAAAAGGGTTTAGAGATTTTAAAAAAAGTAAATAAAGAAACTGGCCTTGTTATTTTAAGTGATGTACATTGTGTTTCTCAGGTAGCACCGGCTGCTGAAGTCTTGGATATCATACAGATTCCCGCATTTTTATGTCGTCAAACTGATCTTGTGATCGCGGTTGCTAAAACCCAAAAAGTGGTAAATTTAAAAAAGGGTCAATTTATGGCTCCTTTTGATTTAGGTCCGATAATCAAAAAGATAGAATCCCAAGGGAACAAGAAAATTATTCTTACTGAAAGAGGAGTAAGCTTCGGTTATAATAATTTGGTTAGCGATATGCGTTCTTTGGCGATAATGCGTAAGTTTGGCTATCCGGTTATTTTTGATGCTACTCACAGCGTTCAGATTCCTGGTGGCAAAGGGACATGTTCTGGCGGCCAAAGCGAGTTTATTGTTCCTCTTGCGCGCGCCGCAGTTGCCTTTGGTTGCGATGGCATATTTTTAGAAGTTCATCCCACTCCGAAAAAAGCGCTTTGTGACGGGGCTAATTCTCTGCAACTTAGTAAGCTGGCAGATTTATTAAAAGATTTAGTAAAAATAAATAAGGTTTTAAAATGAGCATAAAAAGGGCAAAAGAGGTTTTAAGAATTGAAGCTGACTGCATAAAAGATCTTATCGGTAAGCTTGATAATGATTTTGTAAAGGCAGTGGATTTTATTGAAAAATCTAAAGGTAGGGTTGTGATAACCGGAGTAGGCAAAGGTGGTCTTATCGGACAGAAAATTTCTGCAACATTATCTTCTTTAGGGACTCCCAGTTTTTGGCTGCATTCAACCGAGGCAATTCATGGTGATTTGGGAAGAGTTATTCAAGATGATGTTGTAGTGGTAATGTCTAATAGCGGTGAGACTCAGGAAGTAAAACAGCTTTTACCGATTTTAAAAAAGTTAGGTTCAAAGATAATTGCGATTACCGGCAATAAGAATTCTACTTTGGCAAAACATGCAGATTGCGTTTTGGATAGTTCTGTAAAAAAAGAAGCCTGTTCTTTGGGACTGGCTCCGACATCATCTACGACAGCTATGCTTGCTTTAGGAGACGCTTTGGCGGTTTGCGTTTTAGACAGAAAAGGTTTTAAAAAAGAAGATTTTGCTTTTTTGCACCCAGGGGGGAACTTAGGAAAAAAACTTTTACTTAAAGTCGAGGATATAATGCGCAAGGGTAAAAATAACCCTATAGTTAAGCAGACGCAGATTGTAAAGGAGGCTCTTTATGCGATTACTGCAGCGCGAGCCGGTGCCGCCTGCGTGGTTGATGCTAAAGGTTGTCTTACAGGTATTTTTACAGACGGAGATTTAAGAAGACATCTCGAAGAAGATTCAGATCTTTCAAATAAAAAAATCAATTTTGTTATGACTAAGCATCCTATAACCATATCTAGAGATAGGTTAGCTATGGAGGCATTAAGTATTTTAAGAAAGAAAAAGATTGATGAGTTACCTGTAGTAGATAAAAACAATAAACCTGTTGGAATTTTGGATATTCAGGATCTTTTAAGCGCAGGTTTGGTGTAATCGTTATGAATATAGAAGAAAGAATAAAGAAGATAAGATTGCTGCTGTTGGATGTTGATGGAGTGCTTACTGATGGCAGGATTATATATGATACCTCAGGTCGAGAACTAAAGCTTTTTAATGTGTATGACGGTATGGGTGTGCATTTGTTGAATAAACAAAAAATCCCCACGATTATAATTACCGCTAAGGCTTCCCGGTCAATAAAACCGCGCGCTAAGGATATGGGGGTAAAAAAGGTTTATGATGATCTTATGCCGAAATCAAAAGTATATGAAAAAATTAAAGCAGAATACGGTATTAGCGAAGACGAGGTTTGTTTTATAGGAGATGATTTAGTAGATATTTCAGCGATGAAACTGGCTGGTTTTGCGGTTGCAGTCAACAATGCCTGTGAGGAAGTAAAACAAACTGCTCACTATATAACTAAGGCTTATGGCGGCAAGGGTGCAGTAAGGGAAGTAAGTGAGATTATCCTTAAGTCTCAGAATAAATGGGATGAAGCGATTAAGGATTATGTATAAAAAAAACATAATAACTATAATAGTATTTTTGTTTGCTTTTTGTTTTTGTTGTTTTGCGCAAGAGGAAATAGAAAGCGATCAGCAGATAACGGATTTTAATCTTTCAGGCTATTCTCAGCAGGGTAAAAAAAGTTGGGATGTCAAAGGTAAGACTGCTGATTTTCTTGATGAAAAGGTGAATCTTTCTGACATTGACGCAAATTCTTATAAGGATAAAGATACAATTAATCTGGTTGCTGATAAAGGAGTATTTGATAAAGCCGAAGGTAAGCTTCATCTACAGGAAAATGTTGTTATTACAACAGATTCGGGAGCTAGGCTGGTTACTGATTCATTAGACTGGAGTCAGAGCGAGGATTTAATTGATACTCAAGATAAAGTAAATATCGAGCATCCTGCTTTTAATGCCGATGGTAAGGGGTTAAAGGCGAATCCAAGTTTGGATAAGGCGTCACTTTTAAAAGATGTCGAAGTAACTTTAAAGGATGAAGATAGTAATCAAGAATCGATCCAAGAAGAATCCGATGAACGCACTGTGATTACCTGTGATGGTCCTTTGGAAGTTGATTATGAAAAAGGAATGGCTATTTTTTATGAAAATGTAAAAGCAAGCAACAGCGTTCAAGGAGATATTTATTGTGATGAGCTTTTTACTTTTTTTAAATCTAATAAAACGGCTGATGAATCAAACGACAGCCTGAGCGATAAGGGTGGAAAGATTGATAAAATTGTTGCCAAGGGTAATGTCAAGATCGTTAAAGGTGAAAATATTACCTTTAGCGATGAAGCTGTTTATGATGTAGTGCAGAAAAAGATTATTTTAACCGGAACACCGAAATTATTTATTTATTCGGATGAGATGGAGTAATATATGCATTTATTAGAGATAAAAGGTTTAACCAAATCATATGACGGTAAAGCAGTAGTTCGTCATGTTGATATGGTTGTTCGTCGTGGAGAAATTGTTGGTTTATTAGGGCCTAACGGAGCGGGAAAAACTACGACATTTTATATGGTTGTAGGGGTTATTACTCCCGATAAGGGAAAGATAATTTTTGATAATCAGGATATTACTAAACTTCCCATACATCAAAGGGCGCGTTTTGGAATAGGTTATCTGGCACAGGATTCTTCTGTGTTTAAGCGCCTTACTGTTGAGGAAAACATCACAGCAATTTTAGAGACTATGTCTTTTACAGCCAAAGAAAGAAAGGCTAGACTGTATAGTCTTTTGGAGGAATTAAATATCGCTCATTTAGCCAAGCATAAAGCTTTTACCCTTTCAGGCGGAGAAAGACGTCGTCTGGAGATTACAAGGGCTTTGGCAACAAACCCATCTTTTATATTGTTGGATGAACCCTTTTCAGGGATTGACCCGATAGTAGTAGCAGAAGCCCAAACGATAATAAAGGAATTAAAAAACAAGGGTCTAGGGATATTGTTGACTGATCATAACGTAAGAGAGACCCTGGCGATAACCGACAGGGCATATTTAATAGCAGAAGGAAAGATTCTTATTTCAGGTGGCGCTCAGGATTTGATTAAGGATCCCAAGGCAAGAGAAATATATCTGGGCGAAAAATTCAAAATGTAGGAAGGATCTAAGGATGCTAAAGACGGAAGTAATAAAAACGGAAAACGATGTTACGCAATTTTCGGTTAATCTTTCAGGAAAACGTATAACCGATAAAAAGGATGAAATTTATAAACAGATTGCAAAAGAAGCTAAGATTCCGGGATTTCGTCCTGGTAAGGCACCGGAAGAATTGATAAAGAAGCAATATTCAAAAGTTGCCGAGCAGGAAACGATTAAGGCGCTTGTGCCTGATATCTATGATGAGGCAGTCAAAAAGGATAGTCTTGAGCCTATTGATATGCCTAATATAAGTGATGTCAATTTGACAGGTGAAAGTTTATCGTTTAATGTTAAAGTAGAAGTAAAACCAAAGATTGAAATAAAAAAATATAAGGCATTAAATGTTAATCTTGAACCGATTGAGGTAACGCAGCAAGATTTGGAAAAAGCAATGGATACAGTAAAGCAGCAAAAGGGAAAAGATCTCGAGGTGAATGATAAATTTGCCAAATCATGCGGTTATTATTCACTTGCTGATATGCACGAATCTTTAAGTAAAGAAATATATTTGCAGAAGGAGCACGCCCGTGTTCAACAGACAAGAGTACAGTTGATTGATCAGCTTAAACAAAACTGTAGTTTTACGTTGCCTGTAAAATTAGTAGATAGGCGTTTTCAGGAATTGGTTGAAAATACCAAAAAAGAACTGATGACTAAATACGGATTCACTGAGCAGCAGTTTAGCGAAAAAGAGGCAGAATTTACGGAACGTCTCAAAAAGGATGCTGAAGATGATGTTTGGATTTATCTGGTGTTTGAAGAGATAGCGAAAAATGAAAAGATTACAATAGAGAATAATTTTATCCAAAGAGTTTTTGATTTTCTCCTTTCTAATGCGAATTGGAAAAAAGTAGAGAAAAAATAAAACGTAAAATAATAATATTAATAATAATTAATTAAAATTTATCCATAAGGAGGACAGAATGACGTATAAAATGCAGACACTTGTACCTATGGTTATTGAGCAGACTTCACGAGGGTATGAAAGGGCGTATGATATCTTCTCAAGGCTTTTGAAGGATAGGATTATTTTTATTGGTACTCCTATTGATGACAATGTAGCAAATATTGTTATTGCTCAAATGTTGTTTTTGCAGATGGAAGATACAAAAAAGGAAATTAATATGTATATAAATTCTCCCGGAGGGTCTATCACTGCAGGGTTAGCTATTTATGATACTATGCAGTTTGTAAAGCCCGATGTTTCTACATACTGTGTGGGTCAGGCTGCAAGTATGGGTGCGTTGTTGTTGGCAGCTGGTAAAAATGGGAAAAGATTTGCTTTACCGCATTCACGTATTATGATTCATCAACCATGGGGCGGAGTGCAAGGCCAGGCTACAGATATCTCTATACAGGCAAAAGAGATTTTAAGATTAAGGGATAAATTAAATAAAATACTCTCCGAACATACGGGAAAAGATATTGAACAGATTAAAAATGATACTGACAGAGATTATTTTATGTCCGCTGACGAATCGAAAGAATACGGTATAATTGATTCTGTAATTAATAACAAAAAAAAGTAGTTTATAGAAAAAGTTAGCATTAGATATTAATTAAGCAAGGAGAAATTGTTTTATGAAAAAAAATTACCTTCTTACTCCTGGACCTACGCCTTTGCCGCCGGAAGTGATGGAGTCTTTGGCAAAACCCATTATTCATCATAGGACCCCACAGTTTTTAAGTATTTTTAAAGAGGTCTGTGAAGGCTTAAAATGCGTATTTGCTACAAAGCAGGATTGTTTTGTGTTTACTTCTTCTGGAACTGGAGCAATGGAATCAACTGTTGCAAACCTTTTATCGGCAGGTGACACGGCAATATGCGTAAATGGCGGTAAGTTCGGAGAGCGTTGGGGAAAGCTCTGTAATGCTTATGGCGTTGAACCTATAGTTATTAATGTAGAATGGGGTCATTCAGTTGATCCTAAGGTAATTGAAGAAAAGTTAAAGATTACAAAGCCTGTTCCTAAGGCTGTATTTACTACGCTTTGTGAGACTTCTACCGGAGTATCTACAGATATAAGAGAAATTGCAAAAATAGTTAATAAGACAGATGCGGTTTTAGTTGTTGATGCTGTAAGCGGTCTTGGGGCTGTGCCCTGCTATACGGATGATTGGCAGATAGATGTTGTTGTTTCTGGTTCGCAGAAGGGTCTGATGATTCCTCCTGGTTTGGCATTTTGTACGCTGAATGAGAAAGCCTGGAAATTAATCGAGACAAGCAATCTGCCTAAATTTTATTATGATTATAAAAAATATAAAGCATCTTTGGCTAAGGATGATATGCCATGGACTTCAGCTATTTCGTTGATAATAGCATTAAATAGCGCTTTAAAACTTTTAAAACAAAGAGGTCTGGAAAACGGATTTAAATATTATACCTTATTGGCTGATGCAGTAAGGGAGGCTAGTAAAGCTTTGGGGCTTGAGCTTTTTGCAGATGAATCATGTCGTTCAGATGCAGTTACATCCATAAAGCTACCTGCAAATATCGATGGAGTAAAGTTAGTTAAAATGATGAGGGATGATTATGGTGTAGCTGTTGCTGGCGGACAGGCGCATCTAAAAGGAAAGATTATTAGAATCGCTCATATGGGATATATTAATGAGTTTGAGATAATTATTTGTATCTCTTGTCTAGAGCGAGTTTTAGCAAGGATGGGTCAAAAGGTTGATTTAGGTATAGGCGTAAAAGCCGCGCAGGAAGTGTTTAGTAAAAGTTCATTGTAATTATTTTAAAAAAAAGAGGAAAGAGATGAATATTTTAATTAGCGATAAGCTTTCACCTGAGGGAGTAGAGATTTTAAAGCAGGTTAAAGAATTTAAAGTTGATATTAATACCGGATTAAAACCCGAAGAATTAAAAAAGATTATATCTAAGTATCACGCTTTAGTTGTTAGAAGCGGCACCAAGGTAACAAAAGAGATAATTGAGTCAGCAGATAATCTTAAGGTTATTGGTCGAGCAGGGGTTGGGCTTGATAATGTTGATTTAGTTGCAGCTACGGCAAAAGGCATTATGGTAATGAATGCTCCTGGTGGTAATACCATTTCTACTGCAGAGCATACATTTTCTATGGTTTTAGCTTTGATGCGCAATATCCCTCAGGCCCATGCTTCGATGTTAAAAGGCGAATGGAAACGTTCAGCCTTTATGGGTAAAGAGGTTTACGGTAAAACGTTAGGTATAGTAGGTTTAGGCAGGATTGGTACTGAGGTTGCCAAAAGGGCTTTAAATTTTGGTATGAAGATTATTGCATTTGACCCATTTTTATCCAAAGAAAAAGTTGACCAGCTTGAGATTGAATCAGTTTCGCTGGATGATTTATTTGCCAGAGCAGATATCGTAACGGTTCATGTTCCTTTAACTGACGATACACATCATTTGATATCAGAGAAGGCATTTTTAAAGATGAAAAAAGGAGTAAAAATTGTTAACTGTGCAAGAGGCGGTATAATTGATGAAGCAGCTTTGGTAAGTGCGATTGAAAAAGAAATCGTTTCAGCTGCGGCATTCGATGTATATGAAAAGGAGCCGTTTGATAGCACAAATGTTTTGTTAAAATCCGATAAGATTATTTTTACGCCTCATTTGGGTGCTTCTACTAAAGAGGCGCAGGTTAATGTAAGTATAGAGATTGCCGAATGCGTAAGGGATGCGTTATTAGATAAAGGTATTAGAAATGCCGCTAATTTTCCCAATTTAGAGCCGGAGGCAATGAAGATTCTTATGCCTTGGGTCAATTTAGGAGAGCGTCTGGGTTTATTTTTAGGTCAATTGATTGATTCTTCAATCAAAGAGGTTGTTTTAAGCTACAGCGGGTTCTTTACTCCAACAGATATTGCTCCGATTAGCATGTCTTTGGTAAATGGATTGCTTAAACCGATATTGCAGGATACGGTTAATTTTGTAAATGCGATTTCTTTAGCCAAGGAGCGCGGGATAAAACTTACTGAACAGCGTTTAAGTGAAGAAAGCGATTTTGCTAATTTGGTTAGTCTGGAGGTTAAAACTGCTCAAGGAGTAAGATCTATTGCCGGTACGCTTTTTGCAGATAAAGAACCTAGGATAGTAAAGCTTGATAATATGTATCTTGAGGCAGTACCTAAAGGGTTTATGCTTCTTACCAGCAATGTTGATAAACCAGGAATTATTGGATCCTTGGGAACGCTTCTTGGCAAGCATGGAGTAAATATTGCCTGTATGGCTTTTGGTAGAGTTAAAATAGGAGGACAGGCAATAAGTATTATTAATATCGATAATCATGCAAGCGAAAAGATACTTGAAGAAATAAGGTCTGTTAAAAATATAAATTCTGTAAAACTGCTTAAGCTATAATCTATGCGTAAGATTATTTTTTTTGTTTTAGCTATATTCTTATTGCCTTTGATCTGTTTTGCTCAGCCGCAAATAAAAATAAGTACAGATCAATTTGATCTGGGCCGCATTGAAGAAGGTAAACTTTTTTCCCATGAGGTTATTGTCAGAAACGCTGGAACCGATAGGCTTGATATAAAGATACGGTTAACCTGCGATTGTGTGCAAGTTACAGAACCTTCTGTTTTGACCTTTTTCCTTTCTCCTGATGAGTTTAAAATAATAAAATTTAATTTTGATTCTACTGGTTATAGCAAGGATGTTATTCAGTATTTGATTCTGGATACTAATGATCCTGAGAATCCATCCATAAGGATACCGGTTAAGGCATTTGTGGTTATGAAGCAATCAAAGCAGGTTGATAAATTCAGGAAGTTAAATATGACCATGGTATTAGGTGCTGGTCTTGCTGACAGTATTAATCCCTGCGCATTTACCGTATTGGTATTTTTTGTTTCTTTTCTAGGATTCGTAGGGTATAGGAGAAAAGAGATAATTTTTGTTGGTACGATTTTTATCATTACTGTTTTCTTGACTTATCTTTTGCTGGGGTTGGGAGTGTTTGAGATTTTCAAGATTTTAGGTATAAATGTTTATTTGGAGATAACCATTGCTTTATTGACCATGGGTTTAGCTTTTTTATTGGCGGCTTTAAATATATATGATTTTGTAATTTTTAAGAGAACAAAAGATGCCCATAAAACTATTCTTAAACTTCCCGGTATGGTTAAAAGCAGAATTCAGTCTGTAATAAAACAGTCTACTGATATTCGTGAGAAAACCGGATACAGCAAAAAGACTATTTTTGGGATGATTATATCTAGCGTTGGCTGCGCATTTTTAGTAACTGTATTTGAATCAGTTTGTACGGGCCAGCTATATTTACCGACGATAGTTTTTGTAATGAATGCTACATCTACGAAATTCCTGGCTTTTTCTTACCTTGTGTTATATAATTTGATGTTCGTTTTACCGTTATTTATAATTGTTATTCTTGGTGGTTATGGTTTGACTTCTGAGAAGTTTGCTCGCTTTAGTCAGAAGAATCTAGGTTTAATAAAAATTATTACCGCTTTAATATTTTTAACTCTAGGGGGAATACTCTTATTATGGAAAAAAGAAGATTTTATTTATTTATTTTCTTTGTTTGTTTAAGCGTTAATTTATCTTTTGTTTTTGCAGCAGAGGATTCTAAAAAAGAAAACAAGAGTAAAGCTTATTATGAAAAACAGGTAAAGGGGGGGTATTCAAGCTACAAAAAAAATGATTCCAAATTACCGGAACTTGAGCTTTCAGTTATCTTAAGCGGTGACTGTAAGACATGCGATACGAATTCTTTTTTAAAACGTCTTAAAAAGTATTTTTCAAAGGTTAACCTAACAACAGTTGATTTGTCTGAAGCAGAAGAAATAGTTAAACAAAGCGGAATAAAAAGTCTACCGATTTATTTTATTGCTAAAGAATTGGCAGTAAAAGAAGACTTAGAAAAGATTAGTAGTTTTATAGTCGAAAAAGATTTTGGTTTTGTTTTTAAGCCGCAGTTTTCCGGGATGACATTTCTATTGGATAGACAATTAAAAAAGGGTAAAATTGATCTTTTTATTAGTCTTTTTGAAGAAGACAGTCCGCAGATCATTAGTAATTTAAAAGAATTAAATCCGCAGGTTCATTTTTTGGCAATAAAGCGAGGTAATGAGTTTATTGCCCGCTCAGGAAAAAAAGAGTTGGAGGAAATAAATAAAGCAGTATGTATAGAAAAATATTATCCTGATGAGTATCTTGATTATTTATCTTGCCGGGTGAACAATATTAAAAGCTCTTGGTGGGATGAGTGCATAAAAGACGTTGATTATAAAACGATAAAACAATGCGCCATGGGTGAAGAGTTAAAATCTTTATTAGGAGAAAATTTAAATTTAGTTATGGAACTTAATGTGTTTTCTCAAGCTACGGTTCTATTGGAAAATAGGGAATTGTTTCATGTGCTGCCTCAAACAACAGCAGACGGATTAGAGCATTTATTATCAAAATAATTTAAACTATTAAATCATAATGAACTCAATAATTTTAGGATTACAGTGGGGGGATGAGGGTAAGGGGAAGCTGATTGATATAGTTTCTCAAGATCATGATTATATTGTTCGTTATCAGGGTGGAAATAACGCAGGCCATACTGTTTCCGTTGACGGAAAATCTTTTGTTTTTCATCTTATACCTTCAGGGATACTACATAAGAAAAAAGTCTGTCTTATCGGTAATGGCGTGGTGATTGACCCGGAAGCTTTTTTAAATGAGTTAAAACAGATTAAAAAATACGGAATTGATATTAAAAATAGGATTTTTATATCTGATCGTGCTCATATTATATTTCCTTATCATAGGATTTTAGATTCTTTAAGAGAAACTAGAAGGAATAATAAAATCGGTACGACCAAAAGAGGTATTGGTCCGTGTTATTCGGATAAATACGGCCGTTGCGGTATACAGGCAATAGATTTATTGAATAAAAATATTCTACGTAAAAAGTTAGAGGATAATCTTAAAGAAAAAAATGATGTTTTTAAAAGAGTTTATCGCAATAAAGGATTTAAGTTTGACCAGGTGTATAAGCAATATTTAAATTATGGCAAATTTCTAAAGCCTTTTATTATTGATGTCTCTCTTTTGATAAATAAAGCCATAGAAAAAAATAAAAGTATACTTTTTGAAGGCGCACAGGGAACATTCCTGGATATCGATTTCGGGACTTATCCTTTTGTTACCAGCTCTTCTGCCAGCGCAGGCGGCGCCTGTATTGGTACAGGAGTATCTCCTTTAAAGATAAATAGGATAATTGGAGTAATTAAGGCCTATACTACTAGAGTTGGAGAAGGCCCATTTCCTACGGAGTTTAAGGATAATTTGATGGATATTATCAGAGAAAAAGGCAATGAATTCGGAGCTACTACCGGAAGGCCCAGGCGTTGCGGTTGGTTTGATGCTGTTATGGCCAAGTATGCTGCCCGCATAAATGGTATAACTGATATTGCGGTTATGAAATTGGATGTGTTGGATGATTTGGATACGATTAAGGTATGTACCTCCTATAAATATAAAGGAAAGCTTTTTAAGGAGTTTCCCAGTGATATTGAAGTAGTAGCCTGTGCCAAACCAATTTTTAAGGAATATCCTGGATGGAAGCGAGATACAACAGGGATAACAAAGTTTAGTCAATTGCCGCTTAATGCCAAGAAGTATCTTAAAGTTATAGCAACTGCCATGGGGGCAAAGGTTAGTTTTGTATCCGTTGGTTCAAAAAGAAAACAGACCATTTTTTGTTAAAAACTGAAAAAAGTTTACTAAAATTTTTCGATGTGGTATTTTGATACTTTATTTAAATTGTTATAAATAAACAGGAGAAAATATGCCAAGTTTTGATATGTTACTTTTAGCTCCCGTAGGTTCGATAGCGGCACTTCTTTTTGCCGGTTATCTTACACTTACGATTTTAAAAAAAGATGAAGGAACTGCCAAGATGAAGGAAATTGCCCAGGCAGTAAGAGTTGGTTCTTGGGCTTATCTTAAAAGGCAGTATACGGGAGTTTTGATATTTTTTGCAGTTGTTTTCGTTATTCTTTTATGGCTTTCTTTTAAAGGATATTTAGTTATATTTGTTCCGTTTGCATTTCTAACTGGTGGTTTATTTTCTGGTCTTGCTGGTTTTATTGGTATGAGCATAGCTACCCAGGCTTCCAATAGGACTACAGCTGCTTCTCAGATTAGTCTTAATTCTGGTTTACGTGTAGCTTTTTCAAGCGGTGCTGTCATGGGTCTTACAGTTGTTGGTTTAGGTTTACTGGATTTAAGTATTTGGTATTATTTTCTTGATTGGTATTATTCTTCTCATGCTATTCCTATTGGTGTAAATAAAATAACTGCAATTACTTCAACTATGCTTTGTTTTGGCATGGGTGCAAGCTCACAGGCTTTATTTGCTAGAGTAGGAGGAGGTATTTTTACCAAGGCAGCTGATGTTGGAGCTGACCTTGTTGGTAAAGTTGAAGCTGGTATTCCTGAAGACGACCCGAGAAACCCGGCAGTTATTGCAGATAATGTTGGTGATAATGTCGGTGATGTTGCTGGTATGGGTGCTGATCTTTATGAAAGCTATGTTGGTTCAATTGTTGCAACCGCAGCCTTAGGTGTTGCTGCTGGGCTTGGTATAAAAGGAGTTACTGTGCCTTTAGTTATGGCAGCTGTTGGTGTTGTTGCTTCTATTATCGGTACGTTTTTTGTCCGTTGTCGTGAAGAGGCAACGCAGAAAGTGCTTCTTAAGGCCATGAGAAAAGGAGTCTTTATAAGTGCAGCTATAGTTGCTGTTGTATCATTCTTTTTGATTAAGTCTATTTTGGGGATAGAACATATTGGAGTGTATTTTTCCGTTATTGCAGGGCTAGTTGCAGGAGTGATAATAGGCCTTTCGACAGAATATTATACTTCTAGCAGTTTTTCTCCTACGAAGAATATTGCTCAATCTGCTTTGACTGGTCCGGCAACAGTTATTATTTCTGGGCTTTCTGTAGGTATGATGTCAACAGCCATTCCGGTTTTAGTCGTTGGCGCTACAATTCTTGTAAGTTTCTTCTTATCTGGTGGCGCAGCTAATTTTAATGCTGGGCTTTATGGTGTGGGGATTTCGGCTGTAGGTATGCTTTCAACTTTGGGAATTACTTTAGCCACTGATGCCTATGGTCCGGTTGCGGATAATGCAGGTGGTAATGCAGAAATGGCAGGGCTTCCAAAAGAGGTAAGAAAAAGAACAGATGCATTGGATTCATTGGGTAATACTACAGCTGCAACAGGTAAAGGTTTTGCTATCGGCTCAGCTGCTTTAACAGCTCTTGCATTGATTGCTGCTTATAAAGAACAGATAGTTTTATACGGAAAAGATATGGAATTAAGTTTGATGAATCCCAATGTATTAGTTGGTCTTTTTATCGGAGGGATGTTGCCGTTTTTATTCTGTTCGATGACTATGCGTGCTGTAGGAAGAGCAGCTGGTAAAATTGTTGTTGAGGTAAGGCGTCAGTTTGCCGAAATTACCGGTCTTATGGAAGGAAAGACAAAGCCTGATTATGCAAGATGCGTGATTATTGCAACTAGCGCTGCTCAAAAAGAAATGATTGCCCCGTCTTTACTGGCGATTACTGCTCCGATTTTAGTGGGTATATTTATAGGAATAGAAGCTCAGGCAGGGTTATTGATTGGCTCTTTAGTTTGTGGATTTGTTCTAGCAGTTATGATGGCTAATTCCGGTGGTGCGTGGGATAATGCAAAAAAATATATTGAAGAAGGTAATTACGAAGGTAAGGGTTCTATGGCGCATAAGGCAAGTGTAGTAGGAGATACTGTAGGAGATCCATTTAAGGATACGTCTGGTCCCAGTCTTAATATCCTAATTAAGCTTATGTCTATGGTTTCTATAGTTTTTGCATCATTTGTCATAAGCAATACATTTTTTAAGTAATAGCAATATAATAGGTTACAAAAATGGCATTTTCGTGATGAAAATGCCTTTTTTTTGTATCTTTTATAATTGACAGTAAATAGACAATGCTATATAATATTTTAGTTAAGTTATTTAATTAAACCTACTTATCTATCAAGAAAGCTTAAATATATGGAACTAGATCAGATTATTATTCAAAGACAGGAAAAGCTTAAAAATTTAAAGCAAAGCGGCCTTGATCCTTTTAGGATAAAGTTTGCCAAGTTAGATAGTGTAAATAGTTTAAGGGAAGATTTTAAAGAAGATAGAAAAGTTTCTACTGCTGGAAGAATAGTTTCTAAGCGCTTGCATGGTAAAGCAGGTTTTGCCAACATCAAAGATCAATCAGGAAAAATTCAGATTTATTTAAAAAAAGATATTTTAGGTGAAGAAAACTTTAAAATTGCCTCAAGCTGCGACATCGGAGATATTGTTGGGATAAAGGGAAAGTTATTTGTTACGCATACTGGAGAACAGACTATTGAAGTAGCAGAGCTTTTTATACTTTCAAAGAGTCTAAGGCCTTTACCGGAGAAGTGGCATGGTCTGCGCGATGTAGAAACCAGATTCCGCGAGCGATATGTTGACATAATCAGTAATGATGCAGTAAAAGATATTTTCCTGAAACGCACTAAAATTATCGGTTTAATAAGAAAGTTTTTGGATAACAAGGGTTATCTGGAAGTTGAAACGCCGATGATGCATGTTGTTCCAGGAGGCGCTGCAGGAAGACCGTTTAAAACCCATCATAATGAATATGACCTGGATTTATACTTAAGAATTGCACCGGAGTTATATTTAAAAAAACTTCTTGTGGCTGGGTTTGAAAAGATTTATGAAATCAACAGGAGTTTTCGTAACGAAGGAGTTTCTACAAGACATAACCCGGAATTTACCATGTTGGAAGTTTATACTGCTTTTGCAGACGTAGAAGATGTAATGACGCTTACCGAAAACTTGATAACGGGATTAGTAGAAAGTATTCATGGAGATAAAAAAATTACCTATCAAGATAAACAGATAGATTTTAGTAAATGGGAAAGAATTTCTTTTGCGCAAGTGATGGAAGATACCTATGGTATCCAGGCTAGCGATGATTTAAGTACCTGGGTGGATAAGCTTAAAGCCAAGGGTGTAAAGGTTGGGTCAAAAAATGTTACGAAAAGTTTTGTAGCGAATTTAATCGCTGATTTGCTTGTTCCCCGAGAGGATCATCCAGTGTTCATAACCGATTTATTCAGCGTGTTATGTCCTTTGGCAAAGACAAAACCAGACAATCCGTATCTATCAGAAAGATTCGAACTTTTTATTTCTGGTATGGAAGTGGCCAATGCCTATTCTGAGTTAAATGATCCTATAGAGCAAAAAGAACGTTTCTTGCAGGAGTTAAAAGATCTTGATAAGGATCAGGCAAAGGAAAAATCTTTGGATGATGATTTTATACGCGCTCTTGAATACGCCATGCCGCCTGCTGGAGGTTTAGGTATTGGAATAGATAGGCTTGTTATGCTTTTAACAGATCAGGCATCAATACGGGAAGTAATATTATTTCCTTTGTTGAGACCAGAAAATAAATAATATGTATTTGTTTAAAATCAGTTGGCGCTATCTTTTTTCAAAGAGAAAAGGCGCTTTTATTAATCTTATTACGGTTATTTCAATTTTAGGTATTGCTATTGGTGTTGCAGCGTTAATTATCGTAATAAGCGTGATGAATGGTTTTGATAAAGATTTAAAAGATAAGATTGTCGGTAGCAATGCCCATATTATTGTGGAGTCACCTGGAGGGATAATCGATTATGACAATCTTGTAGCTGAAATTGAGACCATTAAGCAGATAGATTCAGCAAGCGCATTTATCAGCGGACAGGTAGTTTTTTTAAAAGATAAGAATGCCTTTGCTTTGAATTTAAAAGGCGTTGATCCGGAAAAAGAAAAACAGGTTTCCAGCCTCAGTCGTTATATCGAACAGGGTTCTTTTGAATTGTCGGATAATGAAATAATCATTGGAAGGGAATTAGCCCTTTATATGGGTATTGACCTTAACGATACCATAAAGATTGTAAGCCCGATACTGCGTAAAACATTTGAATTAAAAGTAAAAGGCATTTTTTCAAGCGGTATGTATGATTATGATTTAAGTCTTGTTTTGGTGAGTCTTTCTCAGGCACAGAAGATTTTTGATATGGAAAATCTGGTAAGCGGTATATCCGTAAAGACCGATGACCTGTTTATTGCTCGAAGAGTGAGAGAATCCATTTATCAAACAATCGGGTCAGATTATGTGATCAGGACATGGATGGATATTAATAAGAATTTTTTTGCTGCTTTAAAGCTTGAGAAGATCACTATGTTTATAATTCTTACTTTGATTATACTTGTAGCAAGTTTTAATATTATTAGTGCTTTGATAGTAATGGTGGTTGATAGAACTAAAGATATCGGTATATTAAAAGCCTTAGGTGTAACCAATAGAGGCATAAGAAGGCTTTTTACTTTTGAGGGAGTTTTGGTGGGGGGATTTGGTATAACCGCTGGTTTAGGTATAGGTTTTTTTGTTTGCTGGTTGCTTAAAAAATTCCAGTTTATTAAACTTCCATCTGAAATTTATTATATTGATAGACTTCCTGTTTCGATTAAGATATGGCCGGATATAGGGTTAATAGTTATATCTGCTTTTTTGATAGTATTGATTTCCAGTTTTTATCCGGCGTTTAAGGCATCGCGTTTAAATCCGGTGGATGCTTTACGTTATGAATAAGAATATGATTAAAGCAATTGATATCCACAAAAATTATTTTGATGCTGGAAAAAAACTTCAAGTATTACGAGGCGTAAGTTTAGAAGTTAAACAGAATGAGATTTTATGCGTTATTGGTCCTTCAGGTGCTGGCAAGTCAACGCTTTTGCATATTTTAGGAGGATTGGATAAGCCGAGTAAAGGATATGTGCAAATCCAAGGCAGAGATTTATCCGGCCTTAATGAAGATGAACTATCTTTAGTCCGAAACGAGAAAATTGGTTTTGTTTTTCAGTTTTATCATCTTTTGAGTGAATTTAATATTTTAGAGAATGTTGCCTTACCTGCATTTTTAAGCAAGAAACAAAAGCAGGGTTCTAGGGATAAGATCTATCAGCGTTCAAAACAGTTGCTTAAATTAGTAGGTTTAGATAGACGTATGGACCATATGCCTACAGAGCTTTCTGGGGGTGAAATGCAGCGTGTTGCAATTGCAAGGGCTTTGATGAATGAGCCGGAGGTGTTGCTTTGCGATGAGCCAACGGGTAATCTGGATTCTGAAAACGGAATTAATATCTGTAATATTTTAAAGCAGCTGAATAATAAGAGTAAGACCACTATTGTTTTAGTTTCGCATGATGAGAATATGAAGAAAATAGCTACAAGAACTGTTTTTATAAAAGATGGTTTGTTGGTAGACACAAGAAAATAAACAGGAGGTTATAATGAAGGTATGTCTTAATGGAAAATTAGTTGATTCTAATAGTGCGAAGATTTCAATTTTTGATCATGGGTTATTGTATGGTGATGGTGTTTTTGAAGGTATCCGTGCATATAATTGTTTGATTTTTAAACTTAAAGATCATATTGAGCGTCTTTTTGCTTCAGCCAAAGCGATTCATTTGGAGATGCCGATTTCTAAAAGAAAACTAAGCGACTATATAATAGCTACCTTAAAGGCAAACAAACTTAAAGATGCCTATATTCGTTTAGTGGTGACAAGAGGTGTTGGTGATTTGGGTTTAGATTACCGCAAATGCAAAGAAGCGTCATTCTTTATAATTACGGATAAAGTTACACTTTATTCGGATCAGATGTATAAAAAGGGTTTAGATATTGTTACTGTGTCCACAAGGCGGAATATACCTGAGGCGCTGAATCCTCAGATAAAATCTTTGAATTATCTTAATAATATTTTGGCAAAGATAGAAGCGGTAAATGCCGGAGCGGAAGAGGCAGTAATGCTTAATCAGAATGGTTTTGTTTCTGAATGTAGCGGTGATAATATTTGTATTGTTAAGGGCAGTAACCTTTTTACCCCACCGGTTTTTATAGGTGTTTTAGAAGGTATTACTAGAGATTGCGTAATGGGTATTTCCATAAAGAGTGCTTTGGCTTCTGAAGAAAAGGTGCTTACACGTTATGATATATATAATGCTGATGAGATGTTTTTAACTGGTACTGCTGCTGAGATTATCCCGGTTGTTAAAGTTGACGGAAGGGTTATCAATGATGGTAAACCCGGAGTTCATACTTTGGAGCTGATGAAAGAATTTAAAAAGCTTACTAAAACAGATGGGGTTAGGTATGCTTTGTGATATATGCCATAAAATAGAAGCAACGGTTCATCTTACTGAGATAGTTGATGGTCAGATAACTGAACTTCATCTGTGTGAACATTGTGCTAAGCAAAAGAGCATGCAGATGGAACAGCAGTTTGGCTTATCAGATCTTTTAGCAGGCCTGGTTGATTTCGGTAAGGCAGCGGAGGAAAAAGAAGACCTGAAGCAGAAATGTCCGAATTGTAAACTTACCTATAGGGAATTTAAAAAAGTTGGTCGACTCGGTTGCAGCCAGTGTTATACTACCTTTAGAAGATATTTGGAGCCTTTGTTAAAAAGTATTCATGGCGCTAGTCATCATTTGGGTAAGGTTCCTGCACACAATCAGTTAAAGACCAAAGCGAATACTGCTAGCAGAACGGAAAATAACAATTTAGATGATTTAAAAAGTAGATTGCAGATTGTAATTGCAAAGGAAGAATTCGAGCAGGCAGCAGCGATAAGGGATAAAATAAAAGATCTGGAAAAGAAGCTGAAGGATAAGGAAAAGAAATGAAAGTTAATGATTTATTAAATCATACTAGTGAATGGCTTAAAGGTACGGGACCGAATTCTGATATAGTAATTTCCAGCCGCGTAAGACTGGCGCGTAATATTGAGAATAAACCATTTCCTCATTGGGCGAATAAGAAAGAGTCTCAAGAGTTTCTTGATGAGGTGGCTAAAGTGTATAAGGATGTTCACTTTTTAAAAAGTTCTACATTTATAAGGCTTAATGAAGTTGATAATTTGGATAAACAGTTTTTGATAGAGCGCCATCTTATGAGTCATGAGCATGCATTATTATCTGATACAAAGGCCCTTTTGGTTGATCCTCAAGAGGTTCTTTCAATAATGATTAATGAAGAAGACCATATGCGTATACAGGTTATGCAATCAGGTTTTAATTTAAAAGGTGCTTTTGATATAATTGATAATATTGATAATGGGCTTTCTTCTAAATTCAAGTTTGCTTTTACAAACGAGTGGGGTTATCTTACAGCCTGTCCGACCAATACAGGTACAGGCATGAGGGGTTCTGTAATGTTGCATCTGTCGGGTCTTGTAATGATGCAACAGATAAACAGAGTTCTTCAGACAATCAATAAACTTGGAATTACCACAAGAGGACTTTACGGCGAAGGCACTAAAGCATATGGTAATTTTTTCCAGATTTCAAATCAGTATACTTTAGGAAGAAACGAGCAAGAAATAGTTGATAATATAAATGGAGTAATTCAGCAGGTTATTGAACAGGAACAAATCGCCAGGCAGACGATTCTCAAACAGCATAATCTTATGCTTCAGGATAGGGTTTGGAGAAGTTTAGGGATTTTAAAAAATGCATTTTTAATTACCAGTCAGGAAACAATTGAGCATTTGTCAGTTGCAAGACTAGGGATTGAGTTGGGTATTATAAAAAATGTCGATAGAAATACAATTAATGAATTGTTTATTCTTACTCAGCCGGCACATTTGCAGAAGATTGAAAACAGAAAACTTACCCATGCTGAAAGAGATCAAAAAAGAGCAGATTTAGTAAGACAAAAATTAACCAATAATTAAAGGAGCTGTTATATGTTTAGCCGTTTTACAGAAAGAGCAAGAAAAGTAATTATATTAGCTAAAGAAGAGGCGCGTAGATTTAATCATGATTATATTGGAACAGAGCATGTTCTTTTAGGTCTTATTAGAGAAGGCGAAGGGGTTGCTGCGGCTGTACTACAGAAAATGGGTTTAAGTCTTGAGAATATCCGTCTTGAGGTGGAAAAGCTTGTTCAGCCAGGTCCCAGTACACAGATATTAGGTGATATTCCTTTTACACCTAGGGCAAAAAAGGCTTTAGAGCTTGCAGCAGAAGAGGCTCGCGCTTTAGGGCATAATTATATTGGTACAGAACATCTTTTGTTGGGGCTTATAAGAGAGGGAGAAGGAATTGCTTCGCAGGTTCTTTTGAATTCTAATCTTGATTTAGACCGTGTAAGAAACGAAGTTATGCATCTTTTAGGTTCCAGCATCCCAGGTTTTGGTCAGCAGCAGCAGGCTAAAGGTAAAACTCCGGCATTAGATGCTTTTGGAAGAGACTTGACTGTTCTTTCAAAAGAAGGAAAACTTGATCCGGTTATAGACCGTAGAAAAGAAATTGAACGCGTAATACAGGTTTTATCTAGAAGGACTAAGAATAATCCTGTGCTTTTAGGAGAAGCTGGTGTTGGAAAAACCGCAATCGTTGAGGGCTTGGCCCAGGCAATTATTGCTGATAATATTCCAGAGACCCTACGTAATAAAAGAATAATTGTGCTTGATTTGGCTTTGATGATCGCCGGAACAAAATATCGTGGGCAGTTTGAGGAGCGAATTAAGGCAGTAATAGAAGAGATAAAGCGTTCTCAGGATGTGATTATTTTTATAGATGAGCTTCATACATTAATAGGTGCCGGAGCTGCAGAAGGCGCGATTGATGCTTCTAATATTTTAAAGCCTGCTCTTTCTCGTGGAGAGATCCAGTGTATTGGTGCAACTACATTAGATGAGTATAGAAAACATATTGAAAAAGATGCTGCGCTTGAACGTAGATTCCAAACCATATTGGTTGAACCGCCAACAGTTCCTCAGGCTGTAGAGATTCTTAAAGGATTGAGAGAAAGATATGAGTCGCATCATAAGGTTGATTTTACCGATGATGCATTAGAAGCTGCATCAAAATTATCAGAGCGTTATATTACAGGTAGATTTTTACCTGATAAGGCAATTGATTTAATTGATGAGGCTGGTTCGCGTGCAAGATTAAGTGTTTTAACAATACCAACTGAGTTAAAAACTTTGGAAGAAAAGTTAAGTGATTTTAAGAAGCAAAAGGAAGTTTTTATTAAGGATCAGGATTTCGAAAAGGCAGCCAGTTTGCGTGATCAGGAGCGTCAGGCAAGAGATGAATTGGAGAAGGCAAATAAAGCTTGGCAGGTTCAGAAGGAAAAGATTAGGCCTAAGGTTACAGAAAAAGAAATTGCCGATATAGTTTCTCAATGGACAGGTATTCCGATATTCCGTTTAGAACAAAAGGATACGGATAAACTAATGAAGATTGAGGATACAATTCATAAAAGAGTTGTTGGTCAGGATGAGGCGATAAAAGCAATTGCGCGAGCAGTAAGGCGTTCGCGCGCAGGAATAAAGGATCCCAGGCGTCCGATTGGGTCGTTTATTTTCTTAGGGCCTACGGGAGTAGGAAAAACCCTTCTTGCCAGGGCTTTGGCTGAATTTATGTTCGGAGATGAAAATGCATTGATTCAAATTGATATGTCTGAATATATGGAAAAATTTAATGTTTCTCGTCTTGTAGGCGCACCTCCAGGCTATGTGGGTTATGAAGAAGGAGGACAACTTACAGAAAAGGTAAGAAGGCGTCCTTATTCAGTAATACTTTTGGATGAAATTGAGAAGGCGCATCCGGATGTATTTAATCTGCTTTTGCAGGTTTTTGAGGACGGTCGGCTTACTGATAGTTTTGCCCGTAAGGTGGATTTTCGTAACACATTAGTGATTATGACTTCTAATGTGGGTGCTGAAATCATTAGACAAAAAGGTTCTCTTGGATTTAAATCCCAAGATAGTGAAGTTACATATCAGGACATGAAGGAGCGTCTTCTGGATGTGGTAAAAAAGACGTTTAAGCCGGAATTCTTAAATAGAATTGATGATACTATAGTTTTTCGCCCTTTAAGTAAGAGTGATCTAGCAAAAATAGTTGATCTGGAGCTTGCAGAGGTCTCAAATCGTTTGAAAGAACAGGGTATAAACGTAGAGCTTACAAAAGAAGCTAAGAATTTTCTGATTGAAAAAGGTTTTGATCCTGCTTTTGGTGCGCGTCCACTAAAAAGAACAATACAAAGATTTCTTGAAGACCCTCTGGCTGAGGAGATAATATCATCCAATATAAAAGAAGGGACTAAGATAAAGGTGGGGTATAAAAATAACGAGCTTACCTTTAAAATGTCGTAAACAGAAAAAATGAAATTTTTTGCATCTAAATACATAAAGTTTAGAGAAATAAAACATACCTTTAGGCCGTTTTTAAAACACATGAATCCTATTTTTGTGTTTTTTGATTATCTGGGAAATCTGTCTTTGCTTTTTTTTAATACGATTGTCTGGATTTTTAGGCCACCGTTGAAGAAAGAAAGGATTATTCAGCAGTCAAAAAATATCGGTTTGGATAGTCTTCTTATTGTAAGTCTGGTGGCTTTTTTTACCGGAATAATCTAGCCGCTTCAGACAGCGTATCAGATGCAGAAACTGTCTTCTGAGATTTATATCGCTAATATTGTCGCTGTATCTTTAGTAAGAGAATTAGGGCCTGTATTAACGGCGTTAATTGTTGCTGGGAGAAATGGTGCGGCAATTACCGCAGCAATCGGAACAATGAAAGTTACTGAACAGGTTGATGCTCTTTATACCTTTGCCGCAGACCCGGTAAAATATTTGGTTGTGCCAAGATTCATAGCTCTTGCAATAATGCTTCCGGTTCTTACGCTTTATTCTGATATCGTAGGGATTATGGGAGGTTACTTTATCTGCGTAAACCGTCTTGGGATTCCATCAAATCTTTATTTTTCTATGACTTTTGATGCTTTAATGCTGAAGGATATGTTTATTGGTCTTGTTAAGACTTCGGTTTTTGGTATGATTATTGCTATTGTTGCTAGTTTTGAGGGTTTTCGCGTTGAAGGAGGAGCAGAAGGAGTTGGCAAGGCAACAACTAGTTCGGTTGTTAAGACGTTCATTTTAATCATTGCAGCGGATTGTTTCTTCGCTGCGTTATTTTATTTTATTATATGATGATAGAGTTAATTAATATCGAAAAGTCTTTTGGTGCTCATAGGGTTTTAAATGGTGCAAGTCTAAAGATAAAAAAAGGCGAAACCAAGGTTATTATTGGTCGTTCTGGTTGCGGAAAATCAGTGCTTTTAAAGCACATTGTTGGTATTTTAAAGCCTAACAATGGAGAAGTTTTGGTTGGCGGTACTAATGTTGCCCGGTTGGGTGCAAAAGAACTTAACCAGGTACGTAAAAAAATCGGTATGGTTTTTCAGGGCGGAGCTTTGTTTGACTCTTTAAATGTTGCAGAAAACGTAGGTTTCAGCTATTTTGAACATACCAAAATGTCTAGAGATGAAATTATTAAAAAGGTGGAAGATTCTTTATCTTTGGTTGAGCTTTATGGGATTGGTGCTTTAATGCCTTCAGAGCTAAGCGGTGGTATGAAAAAAAGAGTATCTCTGGCTCGGGCAATATGTTCCCGGCCTGAAATTATTCTTTATGACGAGCCGACAACTGGGGTGGACCCGATTACAGCAGCAGCAATAAACGAACTTATAAAAAATCTTCATGATAAACTGCAGGTTACTTCAATCGTAGTTACTCACGATATGACCAGCGCTTATTATGTAGCTGATAGTATAGCCATGCTTTATCAAGGAAAAATTATTGCCGAAGGCACACCTACTGAGATTCAGAATACCGATCATCCGGTTGTAAAACAATTCATAACTGGTGCTGCTGAAGGCCCGATTACGGAAAGTACCGATACTGATTATCCATAAAAAGGAGAAAAAGATGAACCCTAAAATCACTCTTGAATTTAAAGTAGGTGTCTTTGTTTTAATTGGCTTGGTGATAATGGTTTTTATGGTGTTTTTTATAACTGATTTTCAGATTGTTCAGCCAAAATATAACGTAAAGATCATTTTTAATTATGCCAATGGAGTAAAGAATAATTCTCCGTTAAGAGTCGCAGGAGTCAATGTGGGGGAAATAAAAAATGTCCATATTCTACCTATGGATAAGAATTCTGATTTAACTCTTGTAGAACTGGATGCCTGGGTAAGAAAGGATGTTTCAATCCCAAAAGACTCCAAGGTCTTTATTAATACCTTAGGTCTTTTAGGTGAAAAGTACGTAGAGATTATTCCCGGTATTAATTACGCAGAGGTGTTAGGTCCTGGTCAGGCTATACGTGGCGAAGATCCCGTACCTATGCATGATATGGGTGTGATGGTTCAGGATATGGCTAAGGATTTAAAGAATGTTGTCTTAACCATTGATGAGATTACTTCAAGCATTGAAAGCGGGGAAGGTACAATTGGAAAACTATTAGTTAATGAGTCGTTATATGAAAATCTTGATGAATTGGTTTTAGATATCAAAAACAATCCCTGGAAGCTTTTTTATAAGACAAGAGAAAAAAAAGTTACTAAATGAAAACAAAGTTGGTTTTTACATGTCAAAATTGCGGTTATCAGTCTCCTAAATGGTTAGGAAGATGTCCTGATTGCAGCAATTGGAATAGTTTTGTTGAAGAGGACTACACGCCTATTAAGATTCCCAAAGGTAGGGCAACTAATTTTAAGGTAGCAGACCCTGTTTTGTTAAGTGAAGTGGATATTGCTTCAAAGCAGCGTATAAAGTTGGGGATTGAGGAGTTGGATAGAGTTTTAGGTGGTGGCATTGTTCAAGGCTCGGTTATTTTGATTGGGGGCGACCCAGGTATTGGTAAATCTACAATTAGCCTGCAGATTTCTAATAATTTAGCTTCTTTAGGTAAAAAGGTTCTTTATATAAGTGGCGAGGAGAGTATTGCACAAACCAAACTCCGTGCTGATAGACTTTCAGTAAAGTCAAATACGAATTTATTTATTGTCAATCAGACGGACGTATTGGTGATTATTGAGCTTATAAAACGCCTTAAACCGGATTTAGTTGTTATAGATTCAATACAGGTTTTATTTAATTCTGATTTTAGTTCAAGTGCAGGAAGCATAACTCAAGTCAGAGAAAGCGCTCAGGTATTAACTCAATTTGCAAAGAGCGAAGATACTTCTCTGGTGATAATTGGACATGTAACTAAAGAAGGTATGCTGGCCGGACCACGCGTCTTAGAACATATGGTTGATACAGTGCTTTATTTTGAAGGAGAAAGGTACTCTTTGTATAGGATTGTTCGTTCTGTAAAGAATCGTTTTGGCTCAACCAATGAAATCGGCGTATTTGAAATGACTTCAGTTGGTCTTAAAGAAGTAAATAATCCATCTAAGATTTTTTTATCTGAGCGGCCTAAAGGAGTTTCCGGTAGTGCGATAAGTTGTATTATAGAAGGGACGCGTCCTTTAATGATTGAGGTTCAATCTTTGGTATCTAAAAGTAATGTTGGTTTTGCAGGTAGGAAATGCCAAGGAATAGATTATAACAGATTCTCTATACTTATAGCGATTTTAGAGAAGCGTATGGGTTTAAAGCTTCACGATAAGGATGTGTTTTTAAATATTACAGGCGGGATTAGGGTTGTTGATCCGGCAATTGATTTGGCAGTTGCAGCTAGTATTATTTCCAGCTATTACGATAAGGTCATAAAAGACGATATTGTGTTGTTGGGAGAGCTTGGGTTAGCCTCAGAAGTAAGAATAATTACACAGGCAGGCTTGAGAATAAACGAGGTTGGAAAACTAGGTTTTAAAACCTGCGTTTTGTCAGAGAATAATCTGAAAAATAAGATGTCGAGTAAGAATATAGAATTAAAAGGTATTAGTTTTTTGAATGATATTCTAAAAATTATATGGAAGGATGGTAAATAAATGGGCGTTATATTCATTAGGCTTCTTTTTATTTTAGGTAGCGTATTAATAGGTTTTTATTCTGTAGGTAATCAGCATAGTCTATTTGGTGCAATCTCTGGAGGCATAGTTGGTATTTTGATTGTTGTTTTTGAGGTTGGTATGCGCAGGGTTTCTGTAAGAGGACTTTCTAGTTCGGTATTTGGATTAATTCTAGGCTTGATTATGGCAAAATTGGTTGGTGATGCCTTTAGTCTTGCTAAACTTCAATTGGAAACTTTAAATATTGTAAGAGGCACTTTAACTATAGTATTTTGTTATTTAGGTTTACTTCTTGGCTTGCGCGGGAGGGAAGAGTTTAACCTGATAATTCCTTATGTCAGGTTTAAAAGAGAAAACGCTCCGGAAGATTTAGTTTTACTTGATACAAGCGTTATTATTGATGGAAGAATAACCGATATCTGCAAGACAAATTTTATTGATGCCAAGTTAATTGTTCCGCGTTTTGTTTTAAGAGAACTTCAGCAGATAGCCGATTCTACCGATTCGCTCAAGCGGCAAAGGGGAAGAAGAGGACTCGATATTCTAAATATGTTGCAGAAGGACAGTAAAGTTAGCGTTAGTATAAGCGAAGAAGATTTCGCAGATATAAAAGAAGTGGATGCAAAACTGGTAAGACTGGCAAAGATGCTATCAGCAAAGATACTTACGCTTGATTTTAATCTAAACCGCGTTGCTGATATCCAGGGAGTGAAGGTTTTAAATATCAATGAGTTAAGCCTTGCTTTGAAACCTGTTGTATTCCCGGGTGAATTTTTGGAAATCAAGCTTATCAAGGAAGGAAAAGAGTCTAATCAGGCTATTGGTTATTTGGATGATGGGACAATGGTAGTTGTAGAAAACGGCAGAAGACATATAAATGAAACCTTAAAGGTTGCTGTTACATCATCGTTACAGACGCAGGCCGGACGGATGATATTTGCGCGCATTGAATTAAACCATTCTTCAAGACGAAGCCATAAGTAGTCAATAATGAAAGTAGAAGCTATTGTTGTAGCTGCCGGTTCTGGTAGAAGATTAAAAAGGAAAGTTTCTAAGGCCTTAGTCAAGGTTTTAAATATTCCGATAGCAATCCGCACATTAAAGACTTTTTCTATACATCCTCTGATTACAAATATAATTATTGTATGTAAAAACGATGATTTACCGATAATCGATTCATTGATTAGAAAATACAAGATAAAAAAGATAAAACTGTTATGCGCCGGTGGTAAAAAAAGGGTTGATTCGGTCAATAATGGTGTTAAGCGTTTAGATAAAGATACCAATATAGTAGTAATTCATGATGTCGCAAGGCCGTTTGTAGATAAAAAAACAATTACAGAATGTATTAAGAAAACCGCTGTCAGTGGTGCTTGTGTTGTTGGCGTACCTGTTATTTCAACTATTAAAGAAAGCAATAAAAATGGTAATTTCATCAAGAATACTTTAGATAGAACAAGGCTTTGGCAGATACAGACTCCGCAAGCATTCAAGGTAGATTTAATTAAGATGGTTTTAAAAAGAAAAGGTAGGTTCTCGCCTACTGATGATTCTTTGCTTGTAGAAAGATTAGGTAGAAAAGTAGCGTTATTTAAGGGAAGTTATTCAAATATTAAGATAACAACACCAGAGGATATTCTTTTTGCTGAAAGTTTGATAAGGAATAGAAATTATAAAAAATGAGATATAAAGTTGGTTATGGTTATGATCTTCATCGCTTGATAAAGGGAAAAAAATTTATTCTCGGAGGCGTAAAAATAGATTCCAGTTTTGGCATGAAGGCGCATTCTGACGGAGATGTATTGTTGCATGCAGTTTCCGATGCTATTTTAGGTGCGGTCGGCTCTGGCGATATCGGAGAGCTATTCCCCGATACAAAAAAAGAAAATAAGGATTTAAAGAGCGAATTAATTTTAAAAAAAGCCGATTCTATAATGCGAAAAAAAGGTTTTTCAATCTGCAATATCGATAGTGTTTTATTGCTTGAGAAACCAAAGCTGTCTAAATACAAACAAAAGATTATTGCAAATATGGCAAGAATTCTAAAGATAAATAAAAGTAAAATTAATCTTAAAGCCAAGACGCAGGAAGGTTTTGGGGCGATAGGCAGTAAACGTGCCATTGCTGCTTTTTCTGTAGTTTTAGTGGAAAGGAAATAATTATGTTTATATTCAATTTTTTAATTCTTTTTCTATCTGTTCTTGCATTGGTTGCGCTTACAACAAGTGTTATTTTTAAAGACGAGGTAAAAGTTGCGCTGGAAAAAGATCCGGCATCACGCAATATAATAGAGGTTGTTCTTCTTTATCATGGGCTGCATGCAATTATTTTGCATCGTATTGCGCAGATCTTTTGGAAATTAAAACTTCTATTTATCGCCAGGCTGATATCGCAGTTTAGTAGATTTTTAACCGGTATTGAGATTCACCCCCAGGCGAAAATCGGCAAAGGGATTTTTATCGATCATGGTATGGGTATTGTGATAGGTGAAACTACGGTTATCGAAGACAATGTTTTGATTTATCAGGGGGTAACCTTGGGTGGAACAGGTGTAAGAAAAGGTAAGCGCCATCCTACAATTGGTAAAAATGTAGTTATTGGTGCAGGCGCTAAAGTTTTAGGTGATATTATGATAGGCGAAAATTCCTATATTGGAGCAAATGCAGTAGTTATTAAAGATGTGCCGGTTAATTCTACTGTTGTGGGTATTCCTGGTAGAATCACCAAGCAAGACGGTAAAAAGCTTGATATTTCCCTTGATCACCGTCATATCATTGATCCGATAATGGAAAAAATTGAAGAGCTGGAAAAAAATATCAACGATTTAAAGAAAAAAAATTAATGGTCATTGTAAAAGTAAAAAATTCATTAGGTAAAGGTGAGTTTATTTTAGATAGCGATAAACAGCATACAGTAAATATGTATACCTGCGGGGTTACGGTTTATGACGATTGTCATATTGGTCATGCTAGAAGCCTTTACATCTTTGATGTTATTAGGCGCTACTTAAAATATAGGGGTTTTAAGGTTAATTTTGTACGCAATATTACTGATATCGACGATAAGATTATTAATAGAGCTAATGAGTTAGGAATTGATTGGAAAGAGCTGATTGAAAAGTATATCGCTAGATATAACGAAGACTTAACCTCTTTGGGAATAGAAAAAGGGATTCTTGATGGTGCAGATGAACCCAGAGCAACGGAAAATATACAAGATATTATTAAATATATTGAAGCCTTGATTGAAAAAGACTTTGCTTACGAGACAGATACAGGGGTTTACTTTAGTGTGCGCAAGTTCACTGATTACGGTAAACTTTCTCATCAAAGCATAGAACAGATGCTTACGGGTGTAAGAAAATCCCATGACGAGACCAAAAAAGACCCGCTTGATTTTGCTTTATGGAAAAAGGCAAAAGAAAATGAGCCTTTTTGGCCAAGTCCTTGGGGTGACGGCAGGCCTGGCTGGCATATAGAGTGTTCGGTAATGAGCCAAAAGTATCTAAAAACTGATACCTTAGATATACATGCTGGAGGAAGGGATTTAATTTTTCCGCATCATGAGAATGAAATCGCTCAGGCTGAGGCTAAAACAGAAAAGCCCTTTGCAAAATGCTGGATACATCACGGCCTACTGACTATAAACGCTCAGAAGATGTCCAAGTCTTCGGGTAATTTTATAACCATAAAGGATTTTCTGGCTAGATATAAGAATATGGATTTATTAAAACTTTTCTTTTTATCCGCGCATTACTCTCAGTCTATTGATTATAGTGATAAAAAAATAGAAGAAGTGAAAGAGTCTTATAAAAGTATTGTTATTCTAAGGGATAAGCTTATTAAGCATTTTGGTACAGTTGATTTAGCCAAGGTGGTTAAACAGGGTACAGGCAATATGATGCTATTTAAAGATAAGTTTATCGAATATATGGATAATGATTTTAGTATGCCAAGAGCATTATCGGTATTATTCGATATGGTCCATAATTGTAATAAGTTACTAGATAGTGATGATGAATTTAAACCTTTTATACTGCATTACGCTCTTGATGTGATGAATGAAATGACTGAGATATTTGGTTTAAAGTTTTTAGAAATTGAAACATTAGATATTACAAAAGAGGAAATCGATAGACAAATCAATTTAAGGTTGGATTTTAAAAAGCAGAAAAAGTTTACAGAAGCAGACAGGATAAGAGAGGCATTGGATAAAAAGGGTATAGTCATAGAAGATACAAGAGAAGGCTCAACATGGCGAAAAAAGATTTAAAAGGTATCTTTATAACATTTGAAGGTTCAGAAGGCTCAGGTAAGAGTACTCAGTCGAAAATGCTTTGTTCTTTTTTAAAGAGTAGTGGCCTCGATTGTATTATTGTAAGAGAGCCTGGAAGTACCAAGATAAGCGAGAAAATTAGAGATATTTTGTTGGATTGTGAGAATAAAAAAATGTCTAAAGTTACGGAAATGCTTCTTTATATGGCAGCGCGTGCGCAGATTGTCGAGGAGCTGATTCTTGCAGCATTAAAAAAAGGTAAGGTTGTCATTTGTGATAGGTTTCTTGATTCTACGATTGCTTATCAAGGTTATGGTCTGGGGATAGATATTATTTTGATAAAAAAAATCGGCAGTTTGGTAAGTTTGGGCCTAAAGCCTGATTTAACTTTTTTATTGGATTTACCTTTAAAACAGGGTTTGAAGAATTGTCACAGAGTAAAAAACTCTAAAGACCGTATTGAAAAAAGAAACCTTGCTTATCATTTACGCGTAAGAAATGGTTATTTAAAATTGGCAAAACAATCCTCCAACAGGATAAAGTTAGTGAAGGTAGAAAAAAGTGTTTCTAAGACTCAAGAGTCAATACAACATTATATAAGTGCTTTACTTAAAAGAAAATCTTATGCAGGTAAAAAGTAACTACGATCAACGTAAAGTTGTTGGTTATCTTAAAGCAGCGATTAGTAGTAATAGGGTTGCACATACTTATTTATTTATTGGTCCTTTGGGAGTTGATAAATTAAGAATTGCCAAGGATTTTGCTAAGGCGCTTAATTGCCTTAAAGGTAGTTTTGGCCAGGATTGTAGTTGTCAGCATTGCCTCTTGATTGATAAAAGTCAGCATCCGGACATGATGGTTTTTAACAGTGAAGATAATACGATAAAGATAAATGATATAAGACAGATCCAGGAGAAAATAATATTACGGCCTTATATGGCAAAAACTAAAGTAGTAGTGGTGCCTGATATTGAACGATTGACAAACGAGGCCAGCAATTGTTTTTTAAAGACTTTAGAAGAGCCGGCAAAAAACACGGTAATTATTCTTACTGTTAGTTCAGCTTCTTTGGTTCTTCCTACGATATTATCGCGTTGCCATAAGATTAATTTCAGCTGTAGCGCTAAAGATGAGGTTGCTGTTTGGTTAAAAGACAACTTGGGGCTTGAAAAGAAAAGATGCGATTGCCTGGCCAGTTTTACATCAGGTAGGTTGTCTCTGGCAATGGAATTAGAGAATAATAATTTTTTTGAATTGCGGGATAAGATAATAAATTCTTTTTTGGAAAGTAAACGCAGAATTCTTGATAGTGATTTTTTGTCTCAGATAAGCGCAAAAGGAGATATAAATCTGGTTTTTTCTATTATCCTGACATATCTTAGGGATATGCGGATATTAAAAAGTGCACAAAGTAATATTGCACTTGTAAATTCAGATATAGAAGATAAATTAAGACAATCAACGGAAGGGATTACTCTTATTGATATCGATAAGGCCACAGACGAGCTTTTAAAGACGGTTAATAATATTGATAGTAATTTAAACATAAAACTTTTTTTGAACTATCTTAGTTCTAAATTAACAAGGATGTAAAAATGGAAAAACTTATTCAGGCGAGATTAAGAGATGCAGGTCGTTTGGTTTATTGTTATTTACCAGAAGATTTTACGGTTAAGATATCAGATTGGGTTATTGTAGATACGGATAAGAGTGCTGAGTGTGCCCAGGTTATTACCGATGCTTTACCCGCATCCGAGGTGGAGTCTTCCGAGCTTCCCAGAAAGATCTCAAGAATCGCTACAGAAAATGACTTAAAAATGATTGAGGATAATAAATCCAAAGCAAAGAATGCGTTTTCCGTATGCGAGAAGCATATTGTAAAACATAAGTTGGATATGAAGCTTGTAGATGCCGAGTATACATTTGATAGAAGTAAAATTATTTTTTATTTTACTGCTGACGGAAGAGTAGATTTCAGGAATCTTTTAAAGGATCTGGCTAAGATATTTAAAACCAGGATTGAATTGCGTCAGATCGGCGTGCGCGACGAAGCAAAACTATTTGGCGGAATTGGTGTTTGTGGAAGGAAATTGTGCTGTACTACATTTTTAAAGGATTTTGACCCGGTAACAATAAAGATGGCTAAGGAGCAAGGTTTACCATTAAATCCGCCAAAGATTTCCGGTATATGCGGTAGGTTGATGTGTTGTTTAAGCTATGAGCATAAATGTTATAAAGAATTATTAAAGAAAATGCCGCGAGAGGGAGAAAAGATAAATACGGCAAACGGAAAAGGCAAGGTTATTGCAGTCAGTCCTTTAAAACAAAGCGTAATGGTAGAACTTGAGTCTGGCGTACATATGGAAGTTAAGGTTTAGATACTATGAACAATAAGTTTTATATCACAACGCCGCTTTATTATGTTAATGCCTCAGCGCATATAGGGCATTCTTATACTAATATCGCTGCTGATTCTATTGCTCGTTTTATGCGTAATCGTATTGGAGAGCAAAATGTCTGGTTTTTAACAGGAACTGATGAGCATGGTCAGAAGATAGAACGCTCTGCTAGAGAGGCTGGTCTAACGCCTGAGGAATTCACAGATAAAGTAGTATTTACCTTTAAAGAGCTTTGGAAGATTTTGGATATTTCACATAATGATTTTATTAGAACTACTGAGCCCAGGCATATTACAGCGGTTAAACATGTGTTAAAGATTCTTTATAACAAAAACGATATCTACAAAAAGAATTATCAGGGATGGTATTGTACACCCTGTGAAACATTTTGGAGTAATTCTCAGGTTGAGGATAATATTTGTCCTGATTGTAAAAGAAAACTGGAACATATAAGTGAAAATAATTATTTTTTTCGTATGTCCGACTATCAGGAATGGCTTATTCAGTATATTGAGAGTAATCCTTTTTTTATCCGCCCGGAAATTAGAAGAAATGAAATCTTAAGCTTTCTCAAGCTTAATAAGTTATCGGATTTATGTATCTCAAGGCCTAAGGATAGAATTAACTGGGGAATTGAGCTTCCTTTTAGCAAGGATCATGTTACCTATGTCTGGTTTGATGCTTTGATAAATTATATAAGCGCAGTGGGTACATTTGATGATAAAGGTAGATACCATTCTAAGTGGTGGCCGGCTGATCTGCAGCTTATTGGTAAAGACATACTCAGACACCATTGCGTGTATTGGCCTATTATGCTTAAAGCGCTTAATCTTGATATGCCAAAGACTATTTTTGCACACGGATGGTGGATGATCAATAAAGAAAAGATGTCGAAGTCTAAAGGTAATGTGGTTTCCCCGATAGACATGGTCGACAAGTTTGGCGTAGATAGCTACCGTTATTTTCTGTTACGTGATGTGCCGTTTGGTTTAGATGGTAATTTTTCTATAGATTCTTTGATTAAAAGGATAAATTCCGATTTGGCCAATGATTTAGGCAATCTATTGCATAGAAGTGTTACTATGGTTGAGAAGTATTGTTCAGGTAAGATGCCGGAGAAAATGATAGTTTTTGATAAAGACACTGCCTTTATCAAAGAAAAGGCAGAAGGTTTAAAAGAAGCGCTTAATAAGATAATTATTGAGTCAAATGAGTACAATTTTAGTCTTGCCCTTGAGTCGATTTGGGAGTTGATTAATATCGCCAATAAGCATGTTGAAAACACCAAGCCTTGGAATCTGTTAAAGGAGAATAAAGAAGAAGAGCTAGAGAATTTCATTATGATTATGAAGTATTGTTTGGAGCATATTATTGAAGCTATTTCGCCGTTTATGCCTGAAGCCTCTAAACAGATGCAAGAGCAGATTGGCGCTGAAGTGGTTAAAAAACAAAATCCTTTATTTCCCCGTATAGATATCAGAGAATAAAATATTTCTATGCTAAGTGATACTCATTGCCATCTTGATTTCCCGGATTATGATAAGGATAGAGCTGAAGTTATAAAAAAAGCTAGAGATTCACAGGTAAAGCTTATCGTTAACATTGGTTCTGATCTTGATCACAGTAGAGCTGCTGTAGATTTGGCACAAAAATATGATTTTATCTATGCCTGTATAGGAATACATCCGCATGATGCCAAAGATTGTACAGCACAAACATTATCCCAGATTGAAGATCTTACCTTAAAAGATAAAGTTGTAGGTATAGGTGAGATTGGTCTTGATTATTTTCGTAATCTTTCTCCAAGAGATATGCAAAAAAGTCTATTTAAGAAATTATTATCTCTTTCAAGAAAGAAAGATCTTCCTGTAGTTATCCATACACGTCAGGCGCAGGAGGATACCTTGGGTATTTTAAGGGAGCACGCTCAAGGCGGATTATTAAGAGGTGTTGTGCATTGTTTTTCAGGGGATGAAGCTTTCTTAAATGATTGCCTTAAACTCGGGTTAAATATTTCTTTTACCTGTAATGTTACTTATAAAAAAGCAGATAATTTAAGAAATATGGTAAAGCTATGTCCCATGGAGAAGATTCTGCTGGAAACAGACAGCCCTTTTTTATCCCCTGAAGGGAAAAGGGGAAAACGTAACGAACCCAGTAATGTTAGTTTTCTTGCTAGGCTGATCAGTGAGTTAAAAAATATTGATTATGAACAGGTTTGTAAAATCACATTTACAAATGCCTGCAGGTTATTTTCTGTGGATGTTAAGGATGGGAATTAATTATGAAGATTCAGACAATCAAGTGGCATAAAGGCGTTATCCGGATTATAGACCAGACAAAGCTGCCGGGAAGATTAAGTTATGTTTATATAGCAAATGTTTCAAGCTTGGTGCGCGCGATTAAGACAATGAAGATTAGGGGAGCTCCTGCTTTGGGAGCTGCTGCTGGTTTAGGGATATATTTGGGGGTAAAGGATATAAAAACTAGCAATCACAATGTATTCTCCTTTAGACTTAAACAGACCGCTAAGCTTATCGCAGGCAGCCGTCCTACTGCAAGAAATCTTTTTTGGGCAATAGAGGGTATTCTTGATGTAGCCAAGCAGTATAGGCAGTTTTCCATACAAAAGATTAAACAGGAAATTCTTAAAAAAGCCCTTTTGATTGTTGAGCAGGATCGTAAGGTCTGCCGAGCAATTGGTCAATACGGTGAAAAACTTATAAAGAATAATTATTCCATTCTTACTATATGTAATGCCGGCATACTGGCTACGGTTGATTACGGTACATCTTTAGCTGCTATCTATAGCGCCAAGACAAAAAGAAAAAAGTTTAAAGTTTATGCCTGCGAGACAAGGCCTGTTTTACAAGGTGCAAGACTTACCGCATGGGAATTGAATATGAATAAGATAGACGTAACTTTGATATGCGATAATATGGCAGCTAGTCTTATGCAGCAGGGAGAAATCAATATGGTTATTGTCGGCGCTGATAGAATTGCTGCTAATGCAGATACAGCAAATAAAATCGGAACTTATAATTTGGCGGTTTTAGCCAGTTATCATAAAGTCCCTTTTTATATTGCTGCGCCCAGTTCTACTTTCGATTTTAGTATTAAAAGTGGAAAAGATATCATTATCGAGCAACGCGCTAATAGTGAAGTAACAAAAAACTTTTTTAAGAAGCCTATTGCTCCAAATAATATAAAGGTTTATAACCCTGCGTTTGATGTAACGCCGCACAAGTTAATAACCGCAATTATTACTGAAGTCGGTATAATTAAAAATCCATTTAAAAATTTAAAACAAAAAATTCATGAAGCTGACTCATTTGGGCGAAGATAAAATTATAGAATTCTTCAAAAAAAATAATCGCTGTTCTAAGAAGGTTTTAGTCGGTATAGGAGATGATGCTGCTGTAGTTAGAATAGATAAAAATGTTCTTTTATCTTATAGCTGCGACATGTTTACTGAAGGTACACATTTTCTAAGGAATGATGATAGCTTCTTAGTAGGAGCAAAGGCAATAAGCGCCTGCATAAGCGATTTATCTGCTATGGGTTCAAATGCTTTATTCGCTAGTGCATCTTTGGGTGTTCCTTCAGATATGGATTTTACCTATATAAAAAGACTTTATGCTGGGTTAACCAAGACAGCTAAAAGATTTAAGGTTGATTTAGTTACTGGGGATACAGTGCGTGCTAAGAAAATCGTTCTTGATGTCTCTATTATTGGGCGGATTTTTAAAAGACCGATATTAAGAAGCGGCGCAAGAAAAGGTGATTATATATTTGTCAGTGGTTCTCTGGGGAAGGCTTTTTATAACCGTGGGTTTTCAGTGCATAGTAGGATGTCTGAGGCAGATTATCTTACAAGAAATTATAATATTCATGCGATGATCGATGTATCCGACGGGCTTTATAGAGATCTTTCACGAATTTGCAAGCAAAGCAATAAAGGAGCGATTTTATCAAAGGAAAATATTCCTTTATATAAAAAATCTTCAGTTGATCATGCTTTATTTAAAGGGGAGGATTTTGAATTGCTTTTTTGTGTATCTAGTTCTGACGCTCATAAACTTATCCGGCAGAATAAATATAGATTTAGCTGTATTGGCCGCGTGGTTGATGCAAGCTATGGTGTAAGTGTGGTTGATCATAATTTTGATATAAGGATTTTGAATCAAGATCTATCTTTTAAGCATTTTTAGACAATGAGAATAATTTCTAATAGTAGCAGCGAGACTATCCAGATTGCTAAAAGGCTCACGAAATATTTAGTAAAAGGAGATTCTCTTGCTTTAGTCGGTCCTTTGGGTTGCGGTAAAACAGTATTTGCAAAAGGTATAGCTAGTGGTTTCGGTTTCAATCAGGATAAGGTAACGAGCTCTTCGTTTGTTTTAATGCAACGTTATAAGACAAAGAAAGTTGATATTTACCATTTGGATCTTTATCGCATAAACTCAAAAAATGATTTATACGGTATTGGATATGATGAAGTTTTTTCTTCCGGAGGCTTAATTATCATAGAGTGGCCGAGTATAATTAAAGGGTTTTTACCTAAAGGATACGTTGAGATAAGATTTAAGATTTTATCCAGCAATAAGCGTTTGTTAGATATAAATACTACTAATATCCGGATTAAAAGGATGTTAGGTAAAATAAATAAAACATGAACTTATTAGGTATCGATACCTCTGCAGAATGTACACATATTGTTTTATCTAAAGGTGATAAAATAAAAGCCATAAAATTTAAGAGGCAGTTTAACCATTATCCTGATTCTTCTTTTTTATCTAAGATGGATAAACTTTTAAAGTCCAATAGTATTAAGTTGAAAGATCTAGACGGTTTTATTATCGGCAGAGGACCAGGTTCATTTACTGGATTAAGAGTGGGTTTTGCTACTGTTTTCGGGGTTAATTTTGTATTTAATAAGCCGGTAATCGGAATATCCAGCCTTGATTTTATCGCTTGGAATGCCAGGAATATGGATTTTGATAATATCTGTGTTGTCCAGGATGCAAGAAGGGCTCTTGTATACGGTTGTATCTATAAAATAGAAAGTGGAAGGGTTGTCAAGAAATCAAGCTATTTATTGATTAGGCCAGATGATTTTGTTAAAATGATTCCAGACAATAGCTGTGTGTTAGGAACTGGAATAGATAGCTGTAAAGATATGTTTAGAGGTTTTAAATTGTTAAATGAAAACTACTGGAAAATAAAACCTGAGGCAATAATCGATTTAGGAAAAAGAATTATTCAGCGAAAAGGATTGAGTTATTTTAAAAGTAAAGTTTTGCCTTTATATCTGTACGACAAAGAATGCCAAATAAGAAAATAATTCATTATAGGCCAACAATTGCAAAAGTAAACCTTACTAATCTTAAAAATAATCTAAGAATAGTCAGGCGGTTAGTTGGTAGGTCTGTTATGTTAATGCCTACAGTGAAAGCAAATGCCTATGGTCATGGTTTGATTAAGGTAGCAAAGGTTTTAGATCGTTTAGGTGTAGATTTTTTAGGTGTTTCCAGTCTTGAGGAGGCGATAGTTTTAAGAGAAGCAGGAATCAAGCGTTCTATCCTTGTGTTGGGTGTGATTTTTAATAAAAATTCCGGTGTGGTTTTAGATTATAAACTAAGGCAAACAGTTTTTTCTTATGATTTAGCCAAGGCATTAGATACACAGGCTAGGAAAAGAAAAACCAAGGCAGTAGTTCATATTAAAGTAGATACAGGCATGGGAAGATTAGGTGTTTTATATAAAGATTCCTTTAATTTTATTAAAAAGATTAAGCGTTTTAAGAATTTAAAAATCGAGGGGATATTTACGCATTTTCCCAAGGCGGAAACAGATATTTCTTTTACCAGACAGCAGATCAAGGCTTTTAAAAAGTTAATTGAGAAACTTTCCGATTGTGGAATAAATATACCAATAGTTCATTCTGCAAACAGTATGGGTATTATTGATTATAAGACGAGTCATTTTAATTTGGTTCGTCCTGGATTGATGCTTTATGGTATATATCCAAAAAAAGGTGTAAATCTAGGATTAAAACCGGTTATGAGTCTTGTTACAAAGGTAGGTTTTATAAAACAGCTGCCTATAGGCCATGGTGTAAGCTATGGGCATAGTTTTGTAGCCAGGGCAAAGACAAAGGTTGCCATTCTTCCCATTGGCTACGGTGATGGTTATTTTAGGGCTTTTTCAGATAAGGCCTATGTATTGATTAGAGGAAAACGGTGTAAAATCATTGGCAAAATCTGTATGGATTATACTATGGTTGATATAACCCATATAGGAAAAGTAAACTGCGGCGATGAGGTAGTTTTGATAGGTTCACAGAGAAAAGAACAGATACTTGCTTTACAGCTAGCTGAGCTTATAAATACGATTGCCTATGAAATAACCTGTTCTGTGGGTGAGAGGGTACCGCGAGTATTTATTTAAGGTAGCACCTGGATAAAATAGATAGATAATCCCAAAAATATCATTGGCGTAAGCCAGACTGCAAGAAAAGGAATGAGCATTCCTTCCTTACCAAAAGCAATCCCTAAGACAGAACATAAATAATACACAAAGCTTAAAGAGACAAAAACTCCAAAAGATATAATACTAGATGATCTTTTCTTGGTGGTGAAGGCAAATGAGATGGCTAACATGATCAGTATTACTCCTGAGAATGAGCTAGCGAATCTATTATAAAAATCTACTTTTAGGTTTCTTACAGCCTGTTTAGCCCCGCTTTTTGAGATTCTTTCAATGTATCTGCCTAGTTGAGTGGTGTTCATTAGTTCCAGTCTTTGTCTTTGTTGGAGTAATACTTTTGGTTTCTCGACGATATTTATTGCTTTTTCTTCAAAGTAAAATGGTTCGTGTTTTGGTTCTCCATCACTGAAGAAATCATACACGAGGACTTTATAAAATATCCATTCACCGCCGCTATATACAGCCTTTTGAGCTACGACTTTAGAGATTACATTTTGTTTTGAGTCGTGCTCTAAGATATTGATTTGTTCAAGTGTATTTTCATTTACATTGAATGAGTTGGCATAAATTAATCTATTGTTGTTTCCGTAGCAGGTTAGGTGCTGTATTATTTTATTTGTTTGGTTTCTTCTTGCCGGTTCCAGCCTGTTGGATATTTCTTCATGCATACCTTGAGTTACAGGCAGTATTTTTTCATTCACCATGAATATCATAAAACTTAGGACAACTCCTGTCATGATTATATTTCTTGTAACCTGCCATATCGTTTGACCGCTGGCACGTATAGCGATTAATTCGTTATCGCGGTTTAATCGATTAAGAGTAAAGATGGTAGCTAAGAATATGCAATAGGAGGATACTTGGATAAAAATTGTAGGTAAAAACGATAAGTAATATTTTATAAAAAGAATAAATTCTACTTTTTGTTCCAGGAAATCATCTAAATGCGTAAAGATGTCAATAATCACATAAAGCCCGATGAATACTATTATGCAGGAGAGAAAAGAAAAAATTAGTGATTTTGTTATGTATCTATCTAGGATGCGCATGATCGGCGTAAAAGTATTATTCCTAATACGGTCATAATTATATTTGCTAGCCACATTGTATAAACCGGAGTTTTTCCTTGAAGGCTTAATGCTTCGAAGCCTAAAAAGATAAGATAATAAGCGACAACAATTATAAAAATAAGAAGCATATTCATATTTTTCTGCCTTTTATGCGTAATCATGCCTAAAGGAATACCTAAAAGCATAAAAACTAAAGGCGCAAAGCTTATTGCGATTTTTTCATGAAGTTGCGCAAGATAGGGAAGAGGATCGATTTGTTTGTTTTCAAAGGAGTTGATTTTATTTTTTAGTTCTTTTATGGTCATATCTTTTGGCTTTTTGTCAATATTGTCCGATGATTGATTCTGCGATAGGTTTAAGGTCATGAAATATGTTTTAAAATAAAGTTTATAAAAATTATCGGGGTTTTTTGGGTCTACTTCATCAGAGGTTCCTTCAATCAGTTTGAGCTTTACGATTCCTTTGTCCGGATAGCTTATGAATTCACCTTTTTTGGCCACAATAGTACGTGTGGGTTTATTTTCTCCCTGCGGTTCATATATCCTTATGTTAAAGAGCTTATTTCCTTCTATACGGTAGATAAAAAGAATGTATTTTTGAAAGGAATCGATAAACGTTCCTGGTTCAAGAGCTGCTGTCGGGTTTTTAACGCCTAAATCCACGATTGCCTTTCTGGAAGCAAAGTGGGATTTGGGAATAATTTGGTCATTTAGTATTACAAGAGTCAGGCTTAATATAAAAGCTATTATGATAAAAGGTATTAAGAGTTTTATGATGTTTATTCCGCTAGCTTTTATGGCGATAATTTCATTATCTGATGAGGCTCTGCCTAAGGATAAAAGTACACCAGAAAGGGCGGCAATAGGAATAGTATAGGCAAACAGATAGGGGATTAGAAATATAAAAAGTTTACCTACTATTTCAATGCTTACATTTTTATTAATTATTAGATAAGCAAATTTTATCAGGTTACCCAAAAGCATTACGAATGTAAGAACAGTTAAAGAGATTCCAAAGTAAATTAAAAATTCCCGAGTTAGATAGGTTCTTAATATTTTCATATGTTTATTGTGCTAAAGTTAGTGAGACAATAGAATTTGCTTCAGATTTTTTAAGTTCTGCCGATAATGCAGAAATAGTCGCTCCGGTTGTAAAGACATCATCGATAATCATTATGTTTCTATTTTTTATCTGAGTTTTTTCTATTACTGAAAACGCGTTATTAAGGTTTTCAAATCTTTTATACCTATCCAGCTTTGTTTGGCTGGGGGTGTATTTAACTCTACCTACGATTTTATTAAGGTAGGTTTTATTAAAATGTTTGGCTATTGGTTCTGCCAAAAGATGCGCCTGGTTGAAACCGCGCTGGCTTAATTTTTTCTTATGCAATGGCACTGCCAGTATGCAGTCGATCTTATCAATCGGGATATATTTCTCAATAAATTCAATGAGCATAATGTTAAAAAGTTTATGGAGTTTGCTGAAATCTCTATATTTAAATTGGTGGATTAGTTTTAGCATTACGCCTTCGTATCTGCATACGCTCCAGCCTCTGGAGAAATTAAAGATTGCATCTTTACATTTTGAACAAAAATAAAACTTACTATCATTTAAGCCTTTTCCACAACTTAAGCAAAAAGGCGTATTGATGTATTTGATTTGGTTAAGACATTTAATACAAACCCCATAGACATGCTCTTTGTTTTCAATATGAGCCTGGCAGTTTAAGCAGTATTGGGGGAAAATTATTCTTTCAAAGCCTTTTAAAAATGTCTTCCACACAAGCTAATATCTTAGCATTGCGCCTTAAATTTGTCAATTCTGTTAAAAAACATTGCAAATATCCTTGTGCGTTATAGAATATATATTATATGAAATTTAAAATTGCAGTTATCGGAGCAGGTCCTGCCGGTGTTATGTCTTCTATTGAGGCATCACACAATGGTTGCAAGGTAATTCTTATTGAGAAGAATCCTTATGTCGGTAAAAAACTCCTTTTAACCGGTAAGGGAAGGGGTAATCTTACCAATATGGATAAACTGGATAAGTTTTTAACGCATTTTAACAAAAATGCTTCTTTTTTAAGGGATGCCTTCAAAGAGTTTTCTAATAAAGATCTTTGTTCTTTTTTTACTTCAAGAGGGTTAAGCCTAAAGACGGAAAGGCAAAACAGAGTTTTTCCGGTAAGCGATAAAGCAGAGGATCTGGTTAATGTTTTAAACAGCTCACTAAAAAGTAAGAATATAGAGCTAGTTTTAAATACTAAAGTCAGTGATATTTTAGTAAAAAAATCCGCTATAGCTGGTGTAGTTTTAGAATCAGGTAAAGTAATAGAAACGGATAAAGTAATACTGGCAACTGGGGGAAAGAGTTTTCCTCAGACCGGTTCAACTGGAGATGGTTTTATCTTTGCCAGCAAATTAGGTCATAGCGTTACAAAACTTAAATCCGGTCTTGTGGCTTTGGTTTCAAATGAGAAGTGGGTAAGGTCCTTACAGGGGCTGACATTGAAAAATGTAACAGCAACCTTTAAACAAAAAAATAAGAAAATAACGTCTCCTGTGGGAGAGGCTTTATTCACTCATTTTGGTATATCCGGACCGCTTGTATTGGATATAAGCAATAGAATCAATTCTTGGCTTGATAGTGGCTTGGTTAGTGTTAATATTGATTTGAAACCAGGTTTAAACGCCCAGCAGCTTGAAGATAAGTTTCAGCGAGAAACAAAAGGAAAAAAAGAAATAAAAAGTTTTTTAAAGACACTTTTACCTTTAAGGCTTGTAGATGTGTTTATTGATAGATGCAATGTCTCTGAACATAAAAGCATCAGCCAGATTACAAAAAAAGAACGGCAAAACATAGTAGGTTTATTAAAGTCTTTAGATTTTAAGGTAAGTTCTACTTTAGGTTTGGATAAGGCTATGGTTACCTGTGGGGGGGTAGTTTTAAAAGAGATTGATCCCCGCTCAATGCAGTCTAGATTAATCAAGGGGTTGTATTTTGCTGGTGAGATAATTGATGTTGATGGCATTAGCGGCGGGTATAACCTCCAGGCAGCGTTTTCAACAGGGTATCTGGCAGGCAAAAGTGCAAGCATTTAAAAAATAATGAGAAAAATAATTCTGGCAACCAATTCTCAAGCAAGAAAAAAGATATTTAAGATATTCGGTCTTAATTTTATTACGGTAGTTTCTAATGTAAAAGAACGTAGGATTTCTTTAGCTGGTAAAACTACGTGTGAGAAAATCGTTATAAATAATGCTAAGAAAAAGGCTGTTTCTTTGAAAAGGCGGTTTAAAAAAGGAGTAATTATTGCAGCAGATACTTTGATTGTACAAGGCACTAAAGTATACGGTAAGCCAAAAAATATCTCTGATGCAAGAGATATGCTTAAAGTGTTATCCAGCGCTGCACATTTTGTATATACGGGGATATGTGTTGTTGATTTGGATAAAAATAAATGTTTTACCGATTTCGACAAGACCAAGGTGGTGATGGAGAAATTGACTTTAAAAGATATAGATAATTATTTTAAGAAAATTAATCCGCTTTCTAAAGCAGGCAGTTTTGATATTTTTTCTCAAGGGGCTTGGTTTGTTAAAAGGATTGAGGGTTGTTTTTATAATGTAGTCGGACTTCCTTTAAATAAGCTTTATAGGTTATTGCGTAAAGTGGGGGTTTTTATAGTAGTGGGGTTATGCTTAAGTATTTTTTCTGGCTGCGCCACAGAATATAACATCGTAACGCAAAATGAAGAGTTGATTTATTATTCTACGGAAAAAGAAGTGGCAATTGGAAGATCAGTATCAAGGCAGATTGAAAAGGAGTTTGAGCTTTCTAAGGATACATTACTTAATAGAAGGCTTGTAGATATTGGTAAAAAAATGGCTGCGGTTTCAGATAGGAAAGATTTAAATTATGTTTTTAGGGTTCTTGATGAAGATGAGCTTAATGCATTTGCTCTTCCGGGAGGATATATTTATGTCAACAGGGGCCTGATGGAAAAAGCCGATGACGATGAGTTGGCTTGCGTAATTGGTCATGAAATCGGTCATATTAATGCCAAGCATAGCATAAAAAGATTGCAGTCTAATTACGGTTATACTTTTTTGATGGTTTTGGCTAGTTTTGGTGCAAAGTCAAATGAGGCTATGTATGGTGTAAATACTATCTATAATACGCTTATGCTTGGTTATTCTAGAAAGGATGAGTTATTGGCAGATACTTTAGGCGTAAGGTATGCAAAAAAAGCTGGTTTTGATGCAAGTAAAATGATTAGTTTCTTGGGAAAACTGCATGAGATACATATGAAAAAGCCTGCAAGAGAATATTCTTATGTCAGGACCCATCCCTATACAAGCGATAGAGTGCGTATTATTAAGCAAGAGCTGGGTATGGAGATTGAATTTAGCGACTATATAAATAAAGAAGACGACATATAATAGATGAAGAGTTTGAAACAGGTGTTCTATAGTTATTCTTTAGCACTTTACATTTTACTGCAAATCTAATACTATAATAGATAATTACAAAGGAGCAATATTATGATTAATGATATTTTAAACAGGAATTTATTTGGTAATAGTGTTTTTGATTATATTGGGATTATTGTCTTAGTTGTTATCGGTATGATAGTAGTTAAGCTTTTTGAGAAAATCATTGTTTCAAGGCTAAAAAAGCTATCCACTAAGACCGCAACCACAGTGGATGATTTTCTTATTGAAGTAATTCAAAAATGCATTTTGCCTGTAGGTTATTTTGCAGTAATTTATTTATCTTTAAAAACTCTATACATCCAAGATGCATTAAAAAACGCAATCGATAAACTTGCTATTGCCGTAGTTATAATTTATGGAGTAAAGTTTTTACTTAAGGTTATTGATTATGGTTTGGATATCTACTGGAAGGTGAGAAAGCAGGACCTGATTTTAAAGAAAAGTCTTACTGGAATAGTTATGGTTTTACGCGTTGTTGTTTGGGGTTTAGCGATTGTATTTTTCTTAGATAATTTAGGGTTTAATATTTCAGCTTTGATCGCCGGTCTTGGTATTGGTGGTGTGGCAGTTGCTTTAGCAGCTCAAGCGGTGTTAGGAGATTTGTTTAGTTATTTTTCCATACTCTTCGACAGACCCTTTGAGATAGGAGATTTTATTATTACCGGAGATTTCTTAGGTACAGTCGAACATGTTGGTATAAAGACAACCCGCATTAGAAGTTTAGGTGGTGAGCAGGTTATTTTTTCCAATACCGATCTGACCAATTCGCGTGTGCGTAATTATAAAAGAATGCAAAAGCGGCGCGTGGTGTTTAAGTTGGGCGTAACTTATCAAACTCTACATGATAAATTACAAGAGATACCCAAGATAA
>Ga0208902_1000029_pt1 | contig 119821 bp, 126 predicted proteins | sample AntAceMetag02UKH_FD_184767 | JGI IMG/M metagenome (GOLD analysis project Ga0208902, IMG submission 184767) | Saline lake microbial communities from Ace Lake, Antarctica - Antarctic Ace Lake Metagenome 02UKH (SPAdes) (version 2) | ecosystem: Environmental > Aquatic > Non-marine Saline and...
GGATTAAATCGCAATAATAGAAGTGCTCATTCCGCAGGACAATTTCCCCTAGCTTATAGGGTATTCTTTCTCATTTGCGGATTTAAATAATAACGTAGGCGTTCTGCTTGGGTACACTCTGCCTATAAGCGACTTAGCAGCAATCATACAGAGTGTACCCAAGCAGGACGTCTACGAAGGTACACCCTACTTTTTTTCTTTCATTTATGACCACATCCTAAAAAGCATACTTTACCATTAGACTAAAATTCCTTTCTGGGCTAGGATAATAGAACCTATCTCCCACGCTTTGAGATGTAGACCAACCTTGCAACACGCCAGCATATTCTGAATATTGCTGATTAAAAAGATTATTAATACTGAAAGTTATTGTTACATCCTTAGATTGCCAAGATAAATTTGTATCTGTAACTATATGGTCCTTAATACGAGAATAAGCATTTGCTTGATCATTAAGATAATATCTTTCTCCAACATAATTGCTTGATAAGTTCAAAGTAAAATTTTTAGGCAAAATCAACCTTAAGCCAAGGCTTCCTTTATGACGTGGTACTAGGGGAATTTCATTAGCATCATAGTCTCCTCCATCAAAAAAAGCTTTGGTAAAAGTATAATTACCAAAAAAAGTAATTTTATCACTTATCTGGGCATCAAAAGAAGTTTCAAGCCCTTGGTGAATAGTTTTATCATAATTATCATTTCTCCCATCCCAATATCCATAAGAAAAAGTATGAGTGGAATTATAATAAAGCTCATTATCCACTTCCATTCTAAATAGCGAAAAATCTCCTTTAATCCAGTCAGAGAATTTATGGCGTAAACCTACTTGATAATTGATTGATGATTGTGGTTTCAAATCTGTATCAAGCTGTTGTTTATATGCAGAATCCATATAAGAAAATTCATCAACTTCTGGGAAACGAAAGCTCTTTGATCCATTCAAAAACATACTTGAATCATCGGCATAATTATACACAAGACCACAATTAAAAATTTCCATTTTTGTCTGTATTTTTTTATCTTGATCCGGTTTCGAGTACGCCACTTCATTATCATGATAACCAAGCACATATTGAACAACTTCATACCGATAGCCACCAACTAAAGTCAACTGATCAAAAACTGAAAACTGATTCTGAAAATATCCAGCAGTAGATGTTTTATGATTATTGGTGTAATCATTTAAAAAATTACTTGTGTAATTAAAGTTATCTGAATCATATACAACCCTAGAATAATCAAGGCCAGCAATAAACTTATTATCCCGGTTAAAAAGACTATTTTCTAATCTATATTTAGTTGCTATGCCAAAAGTATCAATTTTATTTCTTCGTTTTAAGTTATTAAAAAATATAGTAAAAAATGAACTCGTGTCTTTTCGACGATAAGAAAAATCAACATCAAGATTACCTAAATTGAATAGGTCGCTTTTTGCTCCAAAAACAAAATAATAATCCTTATTATTAACTTTATCATCACCGAATCGTGAATATCTTCTATTGTTTTGAGTTATATTGCTGTCAAAAAGAGCCCCTGGTAATCCATAATTTGAAGCATAAAACCCTGAATCAAGATGCAATGATAAACTATCATTTAACTTATATTCAAATTTAGATAAAAAGTTTTTACTTTTATTAAAACTATTTTTACGATAGCCATGAGTTGCCTCTCGCCCACCACTAAGCAAATAGGAAAATTTATCATCAACACTTCCGCTCAAAGATAATTTTTGCTTATTCATGTCATAACTGCCATATTCCATTATTGACTCTACTTTTAATTTACCAGAACCTTTCTTTGTGATGATATTTATTACACCACTAGAGGCATTATCTCCATACAACACCGCTGCAGAACCACCACGAATAATTTCAATTTTATCTACTTGATCTAAGGAAATTTGATTCCAATCGACACCACTTAAGTCAACATCATTTATACGCCTCCCATCAACTAGAACTAATACATTAAGCGCTGCCTGTTCACCAAAGCCAGCCATATCCACAGCGACTTTAGTGCCATTACCATACCAATCGCGAACTGATACTCCGGAAACTGATCTAAGTAAATCAACAACATTCTTTGCATTTGAATTTTCTATATCTTCTGACTGAATAACCTCAACACTCGAAACTGTCTTCTCTAATTTTTCTCCATATCGATAGGGCGTAACTACAATTTTCTCTAACTCTATAATCTGATCAGCAAAACAAAATTGAATAGGGAAAAATAACAAGAAAAATACCAAAAACTTCTTAGTCATCTAACTCTCCTTTATAGGGGACGGTTCTCATTGCCCTATCCCTAGCTGCCACAACAAGTTATAAACACACCATTATAAATCTTTTTTAATTGGAAAAATATAGTATACTTAATAATAAAATAATAGTCTCTTCATAACCAACTGAGACGCAACGAGTAAGAGAAGAGAGAACCGTCCCCAAATAAAAAAACCCGACTAATAAGTCGGGTGCACCCTGTTTCCTTGGCCCGGAAAATAAAAAAAATTAGGTTATTATTCCACGTAAAACCTAACGAATTATTACGGCAGGTCTTCTGACTTCCTTACTCTCTTAGCGGCCTTCCCATCTATTGCTAGACAGTGGCGCAAAATGCTAAGAGAACTTTTCTTGATCTAAACCAAGAGTAAGGTTACAGCACCGGGAGTGTTTCCGATTTACACGGAATTCCCTATTATGCCTTACGGCACCGAAATAATTAAAAATTATTTTAACAAAAGAACAAATGCAAGCTTTTTATTAGTTACTTTATTGACAATAATATCATTAGCTAATGTCAATACAGCAACATATGATACGCTTGCAAGGATAGATACCTTAAGGAAAGGTAAAGCCATAATATAACATTGGGTAAGACCAGCAAAGGTAGGTGGATACCAACCTATTGCCCATACACCAAAATTAGAAACCAAAAAGAATATAATCGGTGAAATTAAACCATAAAACAAATTATTCTTAAGTGATGTTCTGCCTCTTAATCTCATTCCTAACAATGTAATTAGAAAAATGCTTCCAGCTGTAAAAAAGATAACATCATTTCCACCAATTATAAGTTCAGATATAGCATAAAGCGCTATTGGGAACCAGATAGCATATTTCTTATTAAAATATGCTCCAGCAAATAAACTAATCGCTAAAATCGGAGTAAAATTAGGTAAATGAGGAATTAATCTAGTAACTAAACCAAAAATAAATAAAGTAATTATTAACATGGTATATTAAAGATACCAAAGGTTGACATTCTTGTCAAGTATTTTTAAAAATAAATTATTTTTGCCCTCTAACTTTCGCACTTGTAATTACAATCTTCTAATAATTTTTCCGCGCCGCATAATTAAAATGATCAAAATATTTACGCCATAGAACTTCGGAAGACGAAAACTCGTTTTCTCCGTAAAAAAAATCAATAAGCCCTTCTCTTACCCTAAAAAGTTCTTTCAGGCGGGAATATTTCCTGATAGGGCTAATTGTAAGATCCAACAGATATAAGGCTCGATTTACGGCTTTTTTTGAAAAGTCATCCTTACCTTTATTACGCCAATTAAGAGCGCGGCTTATTTCACTGCCCACATTTGCCATTTGCTCGCATAAGAGCATTTGCGCCCATCGGCCTTCCGCTAACTCCTTATGCTGAGCGTTCACCGCTTCACCCATCTATTAACAACGTTAATAATTTTCTTTTTAATTTCTTCAGAATCAACGCCTCTGCTCATATTTCTTTGAGATGGCCGCATATTAATCATCGAATCAAACTCAATGAAATCATCATCTTTGACATCAGGATAAAAGTTGATACCCCAAAGACTGCTCTGTTTTGAACCATTCTCTAAAAAAAGGGCTTCTAAATCAGAATGCAGTTCAGCGTCAATCGCGATTAATTCACGATCTACATCAACAACAGCTTTAATCAAATCGCCAAAAGTATCAGCTGCTATTTTCTTTAATTCATCAACTTCGATAATATTATTTAATATTTTCATAAGAAATTAAATAAAACTTGCGCCCGGGCCGACTCGAACAGCCACATCAGCCTTAGGAGGGCCGCGCTCTATCCTGTTGAGCTACGGGCGCGAATAAAATTTAACTTATGGTTAATACTTAATCAAGGACAGTACCGGGTATTTTTTTAATTTATTTCGCCCTTTTAGAAAGGTTAACTCAATAAGAAACATAATCGCTACAATCTTTCCTTTTAATTTTTCAACTAATTTTGCTGAAGCTAAAGCAGTTCCTCCAGTAGCCAATAAATCATCCAAAACTAATATTTTTGAATTAGGAGGAAAAGCATCACGATGAATTTCTAACGAATCTTTACCATACTCTAAAGAATAGGTATAGCAATAAGTTTTTGCAGGAAGTTTGCCGGGTTTTCTCACTGGAACAAACCCGCAATTTAAACGATAAGCTAGGGCTGAACCAAAAATAAAACCTCGAGATTCTGCCGCTACAATATAGTCAATCTTTTTTCCTTTTAAGGCTTTAACCATATCGTTGATTACTTTCTTAAATGCTTTTTTATCGTTAAGTAGAGTAGTTATGTCTTTAAAAATAATACCTTTTTTAGGAAAATCAGGAATATCACGTATATATTTTTCTAAACTCATAAATCCTCTCCTTATGTTTCGATTTCCTTCTTCTGTTGGCTAACAACATACTTGTGTAACCTTTTGATAGCATCTCTCTCAATTTGTCGCACTCTTTCTCTAGATATCTTTAATACTTTAGCTACTTCAGCTAAGGTATTAGGTTTACCATCAACTATTCCAAAACGTAAATTTAGAACTAATCTTTCACGTTCAGTAGTATAACTAAGGAGTTCTTCTATCCTCTCATGATTAAAAACTTTATCAGCTCCTGAGGTTTCCATCACACTTTCATCGTTAGCTATAAAATCACCAAGTTTTGAATCAACACCTATTGGTGCATCTAACGAAGATTTCTTCTGAGTCCAAAGTTCAATATCCGCTACTTTCTTTAAACCCATTTTTAAATTCTTAGCAACCTCACTTCGACTAGGCTCTCGGTTTAATTTTTGGCGTAAAATCTCTTTGGCTCGTTTATGCTTTGCAATAAACTCACTCATATAAACTGGAACACGAATAGTTTTACCTTGATCAATAAGAGCCCTGCTTACTGCTTGACGTATCCACCAAGCAGCATAAGTAGAAAAACGATAACCCTTACGAGCATCAAATTTATCAATCGCCCGCATAAGACCAATATTACCTTCAGCAATCAAATCCATTAAAGAAAGATTATAATTAGAGTAGTGTTTAGCAATACTTACGACTAACTTTAGATTACAGTTAATTACCTTACGCCGAGATACTCGACTACCTCTTTTAGCCTTTCTTATATATTCAACCTCTTCCTTTTGTGTTAATATCGGAAGATTCTTAATTCTTTCTAAGTAAGCTTTGATTGCTTCCATATTCTTGCGTTTGTAGCGTTTCTTACGTTTGTTGGGTTTATAGCGTTAAACTCTATAAACGCCATGAACCCTATAAACACTATGAACTCTATGAACCTTCTATTGCTGCCTGCGCCGCAGCTAATCTCGCAATTGGAACCCTGAAAGGTGAACAACTAACATAGTTTAAACCAGCTTTATGACAAAATTTAACTGATTCTGGATCACCGCCATGTTCTCCACAAATACCACATTTAAGATTTTTGTTTGTTTTTCTACCTAATTTTACAGCCATCTTAACAAGCTGGCCAACACCTTCTTGATCAATTGTTTGGAATGGATCATCAGGTAAAATTTTCTTTTTGATATATTCTGGCAGAAAAACTCCAGCATCGTCACGACTATAACCAAAAGTCATCTGAGTTAAATCATTTGTTCCAAAAGAGAAAAATTCAGCTTTTACAGCAACTTTATCAGCAGTTAAGGCTGCTCGCGGAATTTCAATCATTGTTCCAACCATATATTTGACCTTTGATTTAGCTTTACTAATAATGCTCTTGGCAGTTTTACGAACAATTTCTTCCAAATATTCATATTCATTAACTGTGCCGATAAGTGGAATCATAATTTCTGGAAGAACTTTAATTCCCTTCTTGGTCATACTACATGCTGCTTCTACAATCGCTGTGGTCTGCATAACACATAATTCAGGGTAAGTGATAGACAACCTACAACCACGATGACCAAGCATTGGATTTGACTCATGTAATTTAGTAACCAATTCCTTAATTTTTGCCGGTGAAACTTTTAAACGCTTAGCCATTTCTTTTTGACCTTCTGTATCATTAGGCAAAAATTCATGTAATGGTGGGTCAAGAAGTCTTATTGTTACCGGGAGTCCATTCATTTCTTTAAAAATCCCTTCAAAATCTTTTCTCTGGTAAGGCAACAACTTCTTAAGAGCTGCCTCTCTTGTTTCCCTGTCTTGAGCTAAGATAAATTCACGAACAGCCCAAATTCTTTCTCCTCCAAAAAACATATGCTCAGTTCTAGTAAGACCAATACCCTCAGCCCCTAATCTCCTAGCTGCCTGTGAATCCTTAGGCGTATCAGCATTAGTCCTAATATTAAGCTTTCTGTATTGATCAGCCCATTTCATTATCTGAGTAAACATCTTATAAATTGAACTCTTTTTAGCTGTAGGATTATTTTCAACAACTCCGGAAATTACCGGGCTTGTTGTAGATTTCACATCGCCTAACATAACTTCACCAGTTGTCCCATCTAATGATAAAGAATCGCCTTCTTTAATTGTAATTCCTCCAACTGATATTTCCTTTTTAGAATAATTAATATTTAGAGCACTACACCCAGCAATACAGCATTTTCCCCAACCTCTAGCAACTACAGCTGCATGTGAGGTCATTCCACCAGTTGAAGTCAATATACCTTCAGCAGCATCCATTCCAGCTACATCTTCAGGAGAGGTTTCCTGACGAACAAGAATAACCTTTTTCCCTTTCTTCTTCCAGCTTTCAGCATCATCAGCTGTAAAAACAACATACCCTGAAGCCGCACCTGGTCCAGCTGGAAGGCCTTTAGCTATTTTTTTAACTTTTTTCATTGCTACAGGATCAAAAATCGGAAAAAGAAGTTGATTAAGTTGTTCACCTTCAATCCGCATAAGAGCTTCCTGCGGTGTAATCATTTTCTCTACTACCATATCATAAGCAATCTTAACTGCTGCCAGACCAGTACGTTTACCAGTACGAGTTTGAAGCATGAAAAGCCTACCCTCCTGTATGGTAAATTCTACATCCTGTATATCTCGATAATGTCTTTCAAGTTTATTTCTTATACCGTCAAGCTGTTTATAAATCTTAGGCATTTTCTTCTTAAGATGATCAATCGGCTCAGGCGTTCTTATTCCGGCTACAACATCTTCACCTTGAGCATTGATAAGAAATTCCCCAAAGAATTTTTTCTCTCCATTAGAAGGATTGCGAGTAAAAGCTACACCGGTACCAGAGGTATTACCCATGTTTCCAAAAACCATTGCCTGGACATTAACCGCAGTACCAAGAAGCCCAGTAATCTTGTTTATTCTTCTGTAGATTACAGCTCTTTCAATATTCCAAGAACCAAATACCGCATTAACAGCAGCCATTAATTGTTCTTTAGCTTTGGTCGGAAAAGGTTTTTTTACATATTTTTTATATACGCTTTTATACTCAGAAACTAATTCTTTAAGCTGACTAATTGTGAGATCATTATCTTGTTTTGCTTTATATTTTTTCTTAATAGCTGTTAATTTAATTTCAAAATGTTCATGGTCAACCCCCATAACAACATTTCCAAACATATCAATAAAACGTCGATAAGCATCCCAAGCAAGACGTTCGTTACCAGTTTTCTCTGCCAAACCAATTACTGCCTGGTCATTTAAACCAAGATTAAGAACTGTATCCATCATTCCCGGCATTGAAACTGCAGCACCACTACGAACTGAAACTAACAAAGGGTTCTTAGGATCACCCAATTTTGCACCCATACTTTTCTCTAACATAATGATATTAGCATCTACTTGCTTCTGTAGGTCAATCGGATACTTATCCCCATGTTTATAATAATAATCGCATACTTCTGTTGAAATGGTAAAGCCCGGAGGTACAGGTACTCCAATACTACACATCTCTGCTAAATTTGCACCCTTACCACCTAAAATACTTTTCATTGTAGTATTCCCTTCTGACTTCCCTGCGCTAAAAAAATATACGTATTTCTTTGCCATTTTTCTCCTTATTATTGTAAATTAACCCTTCGACTTACGCTCAGGGTTAATAAAACTTAACTCTTTTTTTAATAAATTCCTTGACTTTAGTTGTATCAACCCTCACCTGTTCCATGCTATCTCTATCTCGAATAGTAACCTTTCCATCATTTAAGCTTTCCACATCAACAGTTACACAGAAAGGAGTTCCAATCTCATCTTGGCGACGATAAAGTTTGCCAATTCCTGCTGTATCGGCATAAAGGGCAGGTAACTCATCTTTTATATCACAAAAAATGTTTTTTGCAAGCTCGACTACTTCTGGTTTATTCTTCAATAAAGGGAATACTGCCGCCGAATATGGTGCTAAGTCTGGTTTCAATTTTAAAACATTTCTCACTTTACCATTAACTTCTTCGCTGCAAAAAGCATCAGATAAACAAGCAAAAAATGTTCTATCTACTCCAGCTGAAGGCTCAATAACATAAGGAACAAATCGCTTCTTATTGACACTATCAAAATAAGACAAATCTTTCTTGCTTACCCTAGCATGTTCGCTTAAATCAAAATCTCCTCTATTAGCTATTCCTTCTAATTCGCTCCAACCAAAAGGAAATTTAAATTCAATATCAGTACAAGCCTTAGCATAATGAGCTAACTCATTGCCAAGATGTTCTCTTAGTTTTAAATTTTCTTTTTTTAAACCAATTTTGTTTATATAAAAATTAAATCTCTCTTCAACCCAATATTTATAAAATTTTTCAGCCTCATTCGGAGAAACAAAATACTCAATTTCCATCTGTTCAAACTCTTTCATTCTAAAAACAAAGCTACCAGTAGTAACTTCATTTCTAAAAGCTTTCCCAATTTGAGCTATACCCAAAGGAAGTTTTTTAGAAGTAGTGTTAAGAACATTAGCAAAATTTACAAATATTCCTTGTGCAGTCTCTGGACGCAAATAAGCATAACTAGGCTCATCCTCAGTAGCGCTCATATTGGTCTTAAGCATGAGATTAAACTTACGCGGTTTGTTTTTTTCAATATCTATTTCCTGCTTACAATCTAAGCACCTATAAATATTGCCTTCAATCTTTTCTAATTTATCAACTCGAAATCTTTTCTTACAATTGGGACAATCAACAAGAGAATCAGTAAATCCTTGAAGATGGCCAGAAGCCACAAAAACTTGGTCTCTCATAATTATACTACTATCCAAACCAACGATATCAGACCTTTTCTCTACATATTCCTTCCACCAAATATCCTTAATTCGCTTTTTTAAGCTTACTCCTAAAGGACCATAGTCCCAAACACTAGAAAGTCCCCCATAAATCTCCGAACCACCAAAGATAAAACCCCGTCTCTTACATAACGATATTATTTGTGTTAATTTTTCTTGAATCATTTTAAGTCACTATTATACCCTAAAAACTGTTTTTTTTAAGAGATATTTTCACCAATTTTAAAAGCAGATTACTCTGAAGACTCCTAAAGAATCAGCTAAATATTCATCTTACGAGAGAGCCCTAAAAAAACATAGTTATCAACTTCACCAATCAAATCACCAATAGCTTTTTGGTTAATTCTATCCTCCCTCCAAAACCTCAATCTCATAAGGACTATTAACAATAATCTCAGGTCCATTATATTCTCGAATTTTTCCAGTTACACGTATTTTTTTTCCAATGTAAAAACTTACCGGGTTAATACTCTCTCGAGAGAAAGCACTAAGAACCTTGTTAAATATAACTACCGTAAAATCATTTTTATAATTTTTACCAAAATTTAACAATACACACTTTTTTGATTTATAGCTATTAACCACCACTCCTTCAACACTTCTTATCTGATTTATATATTGGTTAGCTTGAATATGATCAACTACTGGGAAGCTACCCCATAAGCCTTTTTTCGCTTCCCGAGCTTTTTTTTGAGCAGTTACAAAAACTTCAGCATATTTTAGATTAGGCGGAATAGTAGAGATAACCCCATATCCTTGTTCAATTAATTTTGCATTTACAAAAGTCTGGTCAGAAAAACAATACCCCAAGAGCCGACCATAGCGATCAGTTTTCTCAATATCAAACTCAACTTGAAGACTCTTCCCTTCTACTAGCTTGCGATTAAATTCTTTTGCTTCCAAACTAAATGGCTGAGGTTGATAGTTAAAATTACCACTCTTATCCTTTATTCTTACTTCAGGAGTATCTAAACCAATATAACGCAACAGCCTTCCATTAGAAAGTCTAATAGTGTCACCATCAATAACATCTAAAACTTTTACTTGGGAATAATCAACTTGATTGCAGGCAAGAATTAAAAAAAGACTTAAAAAAAATAATCGTTTTATCACTGAATATCAGAAATTAACTTTAAAAATATTTTTTGGGCAAATTGTGCTTTTGGCATTAAGAGTTGGCGTGCTGAAACTTTTAGCCTTTGAGTTTCCATGCTAATACTATCTATCTTTAAGACTATACGATGCTCAGAAAGTTTAGCTTTTATTACACCCCTAGATTCATTGCTGGTTAATATTTCAGCTTCCATTGTCTCTAATCCGTCTAAACAAAGATCCCATAGCACTCTATACTCTGCCTTCACGTTTCCAGAAGCAGTAGAATTGCTTAGACTATATCCAGTTACTAATCCCACGCCTATAAGAACAGGAATGCACCCAGTTATTAATAACAAACTTAAAGCTAAACTAATTATTTTCTTCATATTAACTCCTAATATAATATTTCATTACAATCAAACACCCTAAAATTTATTTTACTAACGGCTGTCTTTATATTAACTATAACAAAATTCTACTATTTTGCAAGAGTTGGTTGATAAAAAATCCGGGATTTTGCCATCATTTAAAGGGGTCAACTCCCTTTTTTATCAAAAAATTGCTTAAAGTCCTTACCTATAATATTGTGTTTCGAGACAGCTAAAAAAGCAAGGTAAAATTTAAAACAAATAACAGATTTTGAGAGCTATGTGGGCATTTTTTTACCCTCTAACTATCGCACTTATGATTACAATCTTCTTCCAAAGAAAGGGAGTTGACCCCTTTATTCTGACAGCTTCGCCTCAATGCACTTTGGAAGTGTTAACTTACACAAATACCAAGATTTGCTAAATCCTTAACCAGTTGATCAAAGCTAGTAAATTGCAGACATTGTAGAGAATAGTCTTTAGCTTTTACAATTAAATCTTTGCGGTCATCAATATAGATTATATCCTCAAAGCTTACTCCAGCTTTATCTTTTAAGATTTGATAAATTTTTTCTTCAGGTTTAACTGATTTAACTTCAAAAGAAAGAATTAACTGATTAAAAAGGGAAAACACTTCCTTGTATTCTTTAAAAAGATATTGAAAATGAAGTTCATTTATATTAGAAATAAGATATAAAGGGTACTTATCTTTGAGATGTTTTACTAATTCTATTACATCTCCTTTAACTGAAAATATATTACACCAAATATCAGCAAAATATTCATAACTTAAATTAGCTTTAAAAGCATTTTTAAACAAAGAATAAAATTCCCTAGAACTAAGCTCTCCTTTTTCAAAACTCAATCCAAAATCATTATCAAACAATTCTTTGTTTACTTCTTCTATTGGCACGCTAATTTTATCTTTGATTTTTTCTAAAGCAATATTATAATCAAAGTCAAAGATAACTTTCCCTAAATCAAAAGCCAATACTTTTTTATTTCCCATAAGTTAACTCCTTAAAAAATATTTAACGCTTTTGGCTAAACTTTCCCTAGCCTCAAAAGGTGGGTTAAAACCTAATGATTTTATCCTTTCTAAACTATAGACTCGGTCTTTAGAGAAAAAATTTAATTTTCTGCCAATAAGGGGAAGACTTGTTACTACTGGTTTTAACCATGCCGGAAGATTTGGCAACGGCTTTACCTTTAAAATGGTAGAAAAAATATCAAACACCTCTCTCGCAGTAAGAATTTCCTTATCACCAAGAAAAAAGGAACCCTCCAAAGCTTCCTTTTTATCTAATAAAAATAGCATCGCCTCAGTAATATTCTTAACATAGCCGAGATGAAATTTAGCCTTACCCTTATCAAGCAAAGGGAATAACCTATGCCTAGTGATAAAAAGTAAAAGCTTCATCATATGTGGTTCATCCTCCCCATAAATCATAGGTGGCCGAACAACCACAGCCCTTAAGCCTCTCTCTCTATATTTACAGACTATTTTTTCAGCTTCAATTTTAGATTCTCCATAGATATTTGTAGCCTTAAATGGTAAATCTTCAGTGAGGGGCACTTGTGGGTTTCCACTTATAACAGCTACTGAACTAGTATAAATAAGTCTCTCTACTCCCAAAGATAGAGCTAGTCTACAAACATTCTCACTACCTAGCACATTTACTCGATGCAAAAGAGCAGGATTCTTATCCTCCACATACCCAGCAGTGTGGAATATAGCATCGACCTTATAGTTTAAAAGTTTATCTAAAGAAGTTTTTCGAGTAACATCACCATAAATAAGCGTAACACCAAAACGTTCCAAAGCTTTTGCTTTTGCGGATTTTCTCACTAGACAAAGAAGAGTGTGCCCGCCCTTCTTAAAGAGGCCTTCTACTAAATTCCTTCCAATGAAGCCGGTAGCTCCGGTTACAAATATCGTCATACTTTTTCTTCAAGCTTTTCCATCTCACTAATCCTGTCGGCTAAAATATCATCTATTGCTTTTAAATCTTGCTCAGATATTTTCCAACCAACGCTACCTAAATTATCATATAGCTGGGGGAGTCTTCTAGTCCCAACAATAGCCGAAGTTATTCCCTTCTGGTTATAGTTCCAATTTAATACTAATTGAGCTAAAGTTTTCTCATACTTATTGGCTATCCCTTTCAATTTAGAAAGAATTGATTTGTTCACTGAAAAACATGGTTCTTCTAAATCCTGTCTCTTCATTTTTCGGTTAATATCACCAGGTATTTTGACACCATCTAAGAAAAACTTTCCGGTTAATAAACCACTGTATAAAGAAGCATAAGTAATAATACTAATAGAATTATCAATGCAGAAAGGAATAATACCTGCTTCAATTTCCCGATCAAACATACTGTAAGGCGGTTGCAAACTATGAATTGGTGCATACTTTTTAAATTCACTTATTTGAACCACAGAATAATTGCTAACTCCAATAGCCTTAATAATACCTTCTCGGTAAAATTTATACATTATCTCAGCAACCTGACCAATCGGGATATCAGGATCATGAAAGTGTACTTGGTAGAGATCAAAATAATCTGTTTTAAGCCTTTTACGAGAAGCATCTAATTCATCAAACATTCTCTTTCTAGATAAATCATGAAAAATACTTCGACCATCCCAACGTAAACCTAACTTAGTAGCTAAAATTACTTTTTCTCTTATCTTCTCTTGAGCAATATACGACCCTATGACTTCTTCAGAATGCCCACGTCCATAAACCGGAGCAGTATCAATAAAATTAACTCCGCGAGCTACAGCTTCTTCTAATACTGCTAAAGAGTCCTTATCATCTTGATGACCCCACCATTTATCTGAGCCAAAAGCCCAAGTGCCTAAACAAATGGTTGAAACATCTAATGAAGAAATTCCTAGCTTTCTATATTCCATAAAATAATCCTCCTAATATTGATATTATTGTACCACAAAATATTAAATTTTTTTCAAACTATGGCCACAATTTTTAGCAACTTCTCTGTTTAAAGATTTTATTAAAGAATTTATTTGATTAAAGTTATCTTTTAGCTCTAAATTAGAATGTAATTTATTAGGATAAATTTCATAATACTTTCTATATTCTTCGGGAGTAAAATTAGGCATAATAACATTTGCTCCGCAGCAAAGCGCTTTCTCTCTTCCGCCTAGATCAATTGTTCCTACAGCAGTAGTGGCCGGAATGTGGGTATTTTTGGTAATAATGCGTACTAAAGCATAGGTTTTTAAAGTTAATTCTAAATTTGATAATTTTTTATTTTGTAAAGGTGTATCAGGATGAGGAATAAAAGGACCCATGCCAACCATATCTAAATCTAATTCCTCAATAAGCAATATATCATCAGCAAGAATATCAAGAGTCTGCCCCGGTAGTCCAATCATATTACCCGAACCAGTCTGATACCCCAACTCTTTAAGCCAAGAAAGACATTCTCGACGTTGTTGGTAAGAAGAATCGGGTTTTAAATATTTGAAAAGTCTTTTATTTGAAGTTTCAAACCTCAACAAATATCTATCAACACCCGAACTACGCAGCTGTTTGTAATCCTGATAAGTTCTCTCACCTATCGAAAAAGTAATTGCGCAGTCAAACTTATTCTTTATTTTCTCTACTAAATTGCATAAATCATCAATCTTATAAAAACTATCTTCACCTGACTGTAAAACAATTGTTTTGCATCCAATACTCAATACTTTAGTCGCAGCTAAAATTATCTCATCTATATTCATGCGATAACGGACTACTTTTTTATTACTTCGCCGCAAACCGCAATAAGAACAATCTTTATTGCAATAATTAGAAAACTCAATTATCCCGCGAATATGAACCTTATCACCACAATATTCTTTTCTAGTCTTATCCGCTTCTTTATATAATAAACATGGATTACTGCTCTTCAAATATGAGATAATCTCTTCTCTCTTCACTTCTTCCTTCTTCCTTTATCCTTCTTCCTTTATCCTTTATCCTTCTTCCTTTATCCTTCTTCCTTTATCCTTTATCCTCCTTATCAAAAGTAAAGATCTCTTTCTCCATTCTTAATTCTTTGATAATACTGAATCATCTGGGGAAATATTTTTGGCATAGTTTTACGCACCTGCTCGATTTCCTGGATAATAATCTCCTCGCCAGCTATTTTAGTTTCCTGGCTGGCGAAATCATCCAACCATTCCCTAAATGTCAATATTGCATTTAATTTACAAAACTTTCCTTCCTGGCCGCTACGAAGCAAATCCATAATGCATTTACCTGTCCTACCGCAACGGTATCCTGCTGTACAGAAAGAGGTAATATTCCCTTTCTGAGCAAGCTCACAAATTAATTCATCTAAGCTTCTGGTATCGCCAAGTATAAATTGTTGACGCTCTTGCTCCTGATGGTTGTAACGATCACTATAAGCACCAATTCCTATACGAGTCGAAGCATCGGTTTGAGTACAACCTAAAGGAATTATTTCCCTTCTACTCTGGGCGCTTTCCCTTGCAGTAATAATCATTCCCGTATAAGGCACTGCTAAACGTATCACCGTAACTAACCTCCTGAAATCTGAGTCAGATACTTTATATTTTGAATCCTGGGTTAAAGGTGCTCCTGCTGCCGGCTCAAGCCTGGGAAAAGAAATTGTGTGCGGACCAATATTGAATTTTCTCTCAAGTTCTCGGGCATGAAGAAGTAAGCCCATAATTTCAAACTTCCAATCATAAAGTCCAAATAAAGCCCCAATCCCCACATCATCTGCTCCAGCTTCCATAGACCTATGCATACAATAAAGCCTCCAAAGATAATCGCCTTTAATTGTACCCTGGGGATGGACTCTTTTATAAGTATCACGATGATAAGTTTCCTGAAAAACTTGATAAGTTCCTATGCCTACATCGTGAAGTTCTTTTAAAGCCTCAATAGACAAAGGTGCCGCATTAATATTTGCTCGGCGTATTTGGCCCCAACCATTCTTCGTCTTAACTTTAACATCATATATAGTTTTTATTGTCGAAACCATATAATCTAAATCTGTCTTGGGATGCTCCCCGTAAACAACGATTAATCTTTTATGGCCTATCTCTCCAGCAAGAACTTCTATTTCATTCTGAACCTCCCCCTTGCTAAGTATTCTTCTTTGTGCTTCCTTATTTGTTTTTCTAAACCCACAATAAAAACAATCATTGACACAAAAGTTTGCTAAATACAGAGGAGCAAAAGTAACAATCCTATTATCATATACTCTTCTTTTAACTTCTGCGGCTGCCGCTTCCATTTCTTCAACAATATCAGGATCGCTAACCCCAATCAAAGCAGCGGTCTCATCAGCAGTTAGAGTTTCAATCGCTAATGACTTTTGCAATATGTCCTTTATTTGCAAACGCTCCGGAGATTTATTACTCTCTAAAGCCGAAACAATCTTACTTTCATCGATAAAATCCTTATCCCCGTCCATGTATTTTATAATTTGGTTTCTTTTAATCCTATTTTTTTCCCAAGTTTGTACTTCAGCAGATTTTAAATTCACTTTATTTCTCCTGTTTTATAGACTGGTTTCTAAAAGCATCGAAAACATTGGGAAACGGCGATAATACCCTTTCTAGAACTCCGGCTAGCATAGAAATCGTCACCCCATAATTGGTAATAGCAACACCCTGAGCTCTGGCTTTCTGCAGGCGAAACAACATTTCCCGTCTGGTAATCATGCATCCGCCACAATGTATTATTAATTTATATTTTTCTAAATCTTGAGGAAAATCTCTACCAGCACAGCTATCAATATCTAATTCAGCTCCAACATATTCTCTTAACCAATAAGGAATTTTTACTCTCCCAATATCGTCTTGTATCGGATGATGGCTACAAGCTTCCGCTATAAGCACTTTATCCTTTGGTTTTAAATTTTTGATCATAGCTGCATCAGTTGCTGCAACAAGTAAATCTCCTTTATAGCGGGAAAAAAGAATTGAAAATGTCGTACAATCAACAGAATCAGGCGTATTGGTGACCATATGCGATACCACCTGAGAGTCACAAACAACAATGTCCGGGAGGCTTTTAAATTTATCTAAAACTCCAGGATACTCACTTTCTTTAACAACCAAAGATGCTTGGTTATTATCTAAAGCATCTCTTATTGTTTGAACCTGAGGAAGAATTATCCTGCCCTTAGGCGCTTCTAAATCAATGGGAACAATTAAAACAGCCAAGCCTCCTTTAGGCAAAAGATCACCGATCAAAGCCGGAGGATTTAAGAAATCATCTGGACAGCATTCAATAATATGTTTTTTTAAATCATTAACATATTTGTCTCTTTTGGCTTTATCAACACTGGAACAAAGTAAAAACTTATCAGTTAAACCTTTGATCTTATTGGAAAAACTCTCGCTAGGATATTTTAGGTCAATTTTATTCACAACAATAATTACTGATACATTTCTTGTTTTAGCTTCTGATAAAATATTCTCTTCACACCTACCCCATTCATTTGATTCGGTAAGTAATAAAATAATATCAGCTCGATCAAATATTTTTTTAGTCTTACCAATACGTAAATCCGAAAGTTCAGATACATCATCTATTCCGGCTGTATCTAAAAATACTACTGGACCTACAGGAAGAAGCTCCATTGATTTCTCAACCACATCAGTAGTAGTACCTGGTTTCTCAGAAACAATAGCCACATCTTGTCCCGATACCATATTGAGAAAGCTTGACTTTCCAATATTAGTCCTTCCAAACAAACCTATCTGTAAACGTAATGATTTAGGTGTTTTTAACATTCATAACTGCAGGACGATCGTCAAATAATTATTATTTTCTATACAAAGGCCTCGGCTTATAATGCGTATGCAACAACTCATGTGATACTTTACCCAATGGTTCTTTTAAAAAATCTTTATATAATTTTTTTACATAAGGATTATCATGAGAAAGATAAAGCTCTTTTTTATCATCTTCTGTATACAACCCTCTTGCCCGAGCAAGACGCAATTGGTCAGTGACTCCGTAAGGCTGTCCCCCACCGCCAACACATCCGCCTAAGCAAGCCATAACTTCAACAAAATGATAGGGTGGTTCCTTACCAGCTTTAAGTGCTGCTTGAATTTTCTTTAAAACCAATTCTACGTTTCCTAACCCATGAGCTACAGCAATCCTTATCTTAATTCCTTTTATCTCAATCTCAGTTTCTTTAATACCTTTTAGACCCCTTACGTTTTCAAATTCCAGCTTGTTAACATTTTTACCGGTAATAAAATAATGGGCTGTCCGCAAAGCTGCCTCCATTACTCCTCCAGTAGCCCCAAAAATAACTCCGGCTCCGGTGTAATCGCCAAGAATATGATCAGGTTCCTCTTCGGATAAATTAGCAAAATCAATGCCAGCTTGTTTTATCATTCTGGCTAACTCTCTGGTAGTAAGAACCACATCTATATCCTGAACGCCTGAAGCAAACATTTCTTGGCTTCGTGTTATCTCATACTTCTTGGAGGTACAAGGCATAATAGATATCATGGTAACTTTTTTCGGATCAAGTTTATTTATTTTGGCATAATAAGTTTTTGAAAGTACACCAACAATTTCATGGGGAGATTTAACCGAAGAAAAATGCTCTATCATATCTGGATAAAATTTTTCCATAAAATCTACCCAAGATGGACAGCAAGTCGTAATCATCGGCAGTTTACCTTTTTTATTCACAAATCTCTGGGTAAACTCAGAAGCTTCTTCCATAATAGTTACATCGGCACCAAAGGAAGTATCGAAAATAGCTTTAAACCCTAACTTACGTAAAGCTGCGTATAATTTACCTGTAAGATTTGTACCATCAGGAAAACCAAAAGCTTCGCCAATAGCTACTCGCACTGCCGGTGCAATTTGAACTACACAATATTTATCTGTATCATATAAAGCCTGCCAAACTCTTTTGGTTTGGTCATATTCAGTTATAGCCCCGGTAGGACAATGGGCTGAACACTGACCGCAACGAACACAAGGGCTATCAGCTAAATTAATATCTCCGGCCGGAGAAATTCTGGTTTCAAGGCCCCTTTCTAAAAACGATAAAGCCCAAACATTCTGCATCTCTTGACAGACTTGCACACACCGACCACACAGTATACATTTTTGAGGATCTATAACTATAGTTTTCGTTGAGTCATCTTTAGGTATCTGACGTAAAAACCTTTTAAAAGGCTGTTCACGAATTCCAAAATCAGCAGCTAATTTTTGTAATTCACAATTATTATTTCTGCCGCATTCAAGACAATCATTAGGATGGTTAGATAGAATAAGCTCAATAATCGTACGTCTTATTTCCTGTAATTGGTTATCGTGAGTTATTATTTCCATTCCTTTCTCAAGCGGCGTACAGCAAGAACGCAACATCTTTTTGGTTCCTTTAATTTTAACTATGCATATACCACAAGCTGCTGTCGCATCTAAATCAAGATGTTTACATAAGGTAGGTATATTTATATTGATCTTCTTTGCAGCATTAAGGATTGTAGTTCCTTTAGCTACGTTTACTATTTGCCCATTGATTGTTGCGCTTATCACTTTTACTCCTTAGATATCGCGGCAAATCTACAAACTTCGAAACATTTACCACATTTTATACATTTGACCAAATCAATTTTATATCCATCTTCACGGTTTCCTGATATAGCTCCAGTAGGACAAACCCGCACACATCCACCACATCTTTTGCACTTTTCTTCAATAACCTTATAATCAAGTAATTCCTGACACTTATGGGCAGGACATTTTTTATTTTCTATATGTTCTTTATACTCATCGAAAAAATAAGTCAATGTCGAAATTACCGGATTAGGCGCTGTCTGACCAAGACCACAAAGTGATGCTTTCTGCATAGCCGTTGATATACGCTTTAATTTATCAATATCTTCGAGCTTACCTCTACCTTCGGTAATATTTATTAGAATATCCAGCATCTGGCTACCGCCTATTCTACAAGGCGCACATTTACCGCAAGATTCATCAACACAAAACTTTAAATAAAATTTTGCAATATCAACCACACAATCGGTTTGGTCGATAACAATCATACCGCCGGAACCCATTATCGAACCAAGCTTACTTAAATTATCGTAGTCTACGGGAGTATCAATATATTTGGCCGGAATTACCCCTCCAGAGGGACCACCGGTTTGAATAGCCTTTAACTGCTTATTATCAATTAACCCCCCACCAATATCATAAACTATATCTTTTAAAGTAATCCCCATAGGCACCTCGATTAATCCTGAATTCTTTACTTTACCGGTAAGAGAAAAAACCTTAGTTCCTTTTGAGTCTTTAGTCCCTATTTTGGCAAAAAATTTAGGCCCTTTTAAAAGAATATAAGGAATATTTGCTAAAGTCTCTACATTATTAATAACAGTAGGCTTACCCCATAAGCCTTTGACTGAAGGATAAGGCGGACGAGGTGAAGGAGTGCCACGTTTACCTTCAATAGAAGCAATAAGCGCGGTTTCTTCTCCACAAACAAAAGCTCCCGCCCCTAAACGTATTTCTAAATCAAAGTTGAAATCAGTACCTAATATATTTTGACCGAGTAAACCATAATCCCGGGCCTGGTTTATCGCATTTTGTATCCTTTCTATAGCTAAAGGATACTCGGCTCTTATATAAAAGTAACCTTTCCTAGCCCCAATAGCATAACCTCCGATAATCATACCTTCGATTACCGAATGCGGATCACCTTCTAAAACACTTCTATCCATATATGCTCCGGGGTCACCTTCATCGGCATTACAGATTATATACTTTTCATCAGCTTGAGTCTTTTGGGCAAAATTCCATTTCATCCAAGTAGGAAAACCGCCTCCGCCACGGCCTCTCAAGCCACTTAACTTTATCTGATTAATAACGCCCAAGGGATCAAGGTCTAAGAGAACTTTTTTTAAACCTTGATATCCGTCACAATCTACATAATCAAGAATACTTTCCGGATCAATAACTCCGCAGTTGCGCAAAACAATCCTCAACTGCTTTTCTACTCTATCACATTGAAGACCTTTTATTATTTGTCCATTGACTAAAGTTTTAGAAACGATATTTTTTAAATCTTCGATCTTTACATTGCAATATAAAATACCTTCATCAGGAATTCTCACTACAAAACCCTTACTGTAAACACCCATATCAGCGACTCTAACTATTTGAATTTTATCTTGTAAGTTTTTTTTCCGTAAAGCCTCTAAAAACTTATTATAGAGTTCCTTGGTTTGTCCCAAACCTTGAAAATTAGTATCTTTAATAAAAACTGTTTTCTTGTACATAACTTACCTTAATATTACGTGATCATTCATTATCCGTTTTGAACAAATATGCTTATCAATAATTCCCATAGCAGTTTTCTCATCAACATTGCCGTAAACTACCCTCGGAACTCCCTTTAAACAAACCTCAACTAAAGGCTCAACATAACATGCCCCTAGACAGCCTGTTTTTTTAACCTCTATGTCCAAACCTCGTCTTTTAATCTCCTGAGTTAAAATATCATAGACCTTTTGAGCACCAGCAGCAATTCCACAGGTACTCATACCTACCTTAATCCAATCTTTTTTACTATCACCAGCTTTACCGCCTGCAGATTCAAGTAATTGTTTTGTTATTTTTTTCATTTTTGGCTCTATTATTCCTTTTCGGCATACTTTGCAACAATCTCCGGTATCTTTTCTTTAGTAAGCTTTCCATATATCTTGCCCTCAACCATAATCACCGGTGCTAAGCCACAACAACCTAAACAACGAACTACTTCAATTGTAAAAATTCCGTCTTTAGTAGTCTGACCAACATCAATATGTAAGATACTCTTTAGCTCAGAGAGTATATCTTCTGCACCTTTTAAATAACAAGCCGTCCCCATACAAACAGAAATTTTATATTTGCCGTGAGGCTTAAGTCTAAAATAATTATAAAAAGTTATTACTTCATATATCCTAGCAAGTGGCATATCTAAAACTTTTGAAAGTTCCAGAGAAATACCTCTTGGTATATAACCGTAATAATTTTGAATTTCATGAAGTATCATTACAAGATTACCTTTTTTACTTTTCCACTTCGCGGTAAATTTTTTTACATCAATTTTCTTATTAGTCTGCATAAAATACCTTGTTTATCTTGCTCTCTTAAACAATTTTTCTACAATTTTCAATAAAGAGCTTGGCTTTAAAGGTTTTTCTAAAACTTCTTTGACTACTTTTGAACCAGCCGCTATTTCACAAGTTGACATGCCTATATGAATTCTTGTAGAAGCAGTCCATTTAGCTAAATTTTGATGGATAGCTTTTTATTTTGCTTTACGCAATAGATTTTTCGAATTCTGAACCATCTTTTTCTTTTAAACCTTCGATAAAGTGAAATGAAATGTATTTCCACTTTTCTCTGACTCTACCCAAACTTCTCCACCATGTTTTTCGATAATCTCTTTTACTATAAACAAACCCAACCCAGTACCTTTTATATTCTTAGAAACAGGCAAACGGGAAAACTTCTTAAATAACATTTTCTTCTGACTATCAGCTAAAGGTAAACCATCGTTATAAAAAGATATCTGTAAATAATTACCTTTATCCTGTGACAAAATTTTTATTAAGCCGCGAGATTTACCATATTTAAAAGCATTACCGAGTAAATTATTACAAACAATCGTAATTAAACTCTCATCGACACTAAGCTTTACTTTTTCGGAAACTAAATTTTCAACAGTTGTATTATCTTTCTGACTTTGTTTCTGAAAATTTTCAATTACCGGTTTAATAATGTCTTCATTTAAATCTACTTCGCTTTTAAAAATTTTAAGTTCACCTTTTTCAATTCTTGATAAATCAAGATAATTCTTTACCATAGTTTCAAAATGATCTAGACTTTTTGCGGTAGCATCAACCGCATCTTGCTGTTTTTGATTTAGGGGGCCTAAATAACCGTCTTTTATTGAATAGGTATTCATTACTATTGAGCCAAGAATACCTTTTAACTCATGAGACACAAAACCAATCATATCCAGATAACTTTTATTTAAGGTTTCAAGTTTTTGGTTAGCAACCTTTAAGCCCTCATCACGTTCATGAAGTTTTTGAGCCATAATATTAAAGGAAGCCGCAAATTGATTTAATTCCTTAACCGGAATACTTCCGTCTAAACGATACTCAAGGTCACCTTCAGATATCTTTGCAGTAGCCTTACGCATCATCTTTACCGGTCGTGATATCTTAGAAGCAAGAATAATCGCAAGCATGACTGAAAGAAAAGTTACGGCAACAATTATCAATAAAAACAAAAATAAAATATTTTTTCTTAAATCAACAAAAGGCTTCTCAAGAATGCCAACGTAGAGAATCCCTATAATATTTCCGGAAACATCTTTAATCGGTTCATAGGCAGTTAAATACCAGTCAGTTACAACAAAAGCCCTGTTAAAAAACGCTTTACCTTCCCCAACTACCTGTTCATAAACTTCTTTAGAAACTCTAGTACCTATAGCCCTTTGCCCACTAGAGTTTAAAACATTGGTCGCAATTCTTACATCATCTTGGAAAATTGTTACTGTGCCAATGGGCTTATTTGCATAGAATTCATTTTCAAATACCAAATTATGTATTCTATCAATTAATGAAAAATCTTTATTTATAATCTTTCCGCCGTAGCGTACACTCTTAACTTCTCCGTCTGCACTAAAAAGCGGAAAAGCATATTCAACCGCCATTACATTTTCAACTTTTTTTTCTTTAGTCGGTGACGATTTAGGAGTAAACTTAATATCTATTTTTGTTTTATCTGGTAACTCATCCGATAAATTCCTAAGTTCTTCTTTATTTATAATTCTAGTTCCGCCAATCCCAATACCACTAAATGCTTTTTTAGCTATTTGGCTCTTTAGATCAGCCTTTTGGGTGATAGAAATATCCTCAATGTAATCAAGCCCCAATATATCTTTTAAAGCATCTGTATCCTTGATGGTATCGGTAAGTGCGAATTTGTTTTTAATGGCTTCTATTTCATTTTGATATGTTAAGCTAGCTACTTTTAAATCGTAAGTTGCTTCCTTCTGGGTCCGATTAATAATATTGCGCTGGATAAAAAATAAACCAAGGATAGTTACTAAAAATCCTAGAACAAAAATTATCGAAAAAAATGATAGAAGTATTTCTTTATTAAGGCTTCTGGTTTTCATTTATCCCTTTATGTTTTCCGGCCGCATTAACAAAATAAATAACATTTTCTAATTCTTGGCGTAAGTTAACATTATTTATTATTGTATCTTCATTACCTCTGAGCTTTATTGGCGCAAAATTAACTACCCCCTTTATCCCAGCTGCTAACATACAATCTAAAACCTGATTAGCAACAATATCCGGTACAGCAATAATGCCTATCTCAACTTTGTTTTTCTTTACCACCTTCTCTAAATCCTCTAAGGGTAGTATCGGTATGGAAAGTTTGTTTTTATATAAGGCTAAATTTATATCGAAAGCAGCTATAAGTTTTATACCTTCGCTTTCAAAACCTTTATAATTCATTAAAGCGGTTCCAATATTACCGGCCCCTACTAAAATAACTTTTTGAATGCGATCTTTGCCTAAAATATAATCTAGCCTCTTTATAAGCTCATCAACTTGGTATCCTGCCTTTGTACGGCCAGATATGCTAAAAATAGAAAAATCCTTCCTTACTTGAGCAGAAGTAACGTCAACTGCGTCAGCTAAATTTTTAGAAAATACCTTAATAAAGCCTACATTTTTAAGCCTTTTTAAAGCATTCCGATAACAAGAAAGCCTATTTATATAACTTTTTCCAGTAATCATATTATTCTTAGATTAATACCTTATATTAAAAAAATAACACTTTTTTGTGAATATGTCAAGCTTTATTGTGATTAATTTCACAGAATAAATAACACTATACTCCCTTATTGTTTTTTACTTTTCAAGATTTTTTGTATAGATCAGGTACTAAATTCTTGGATGGTTTTTTCAACTAGTGTTAAGTAAGTCATCACGCTTGAACCACCCACCAATACTGCCACCATGCATGCCTCAAGCATTTCTTCTTTGCTCCATCCGGCATCTAGGCAATGTTTTACTGCACTCGGTATACAAACAGGGCATTTTTGAGTAACACTTGCAATTAGAAGTAGTAACCACTTGGTCTTTTCCTCTATTCTGGCTGATTTCGTAATAATTTCTTTTTGTTTTACAAATGCGGAATACTGATCAGGAATAGCCTTCCTAATATCCGACATCAAAATATTAAATTCTTTAAGCGTTGACTTAGGATCATACTGCATAGCGCCTCCTTTTTTATTTATTTTTTTTACCTATCCATTTACCTCTAGGTATATAAGATGTATGTAAAAGCTTATGACTTAAGTGCCCACAAGGACCATCGGTCAAAAACTCTTTATATATTTGTTTAATAATAGGGTTATCATGAGATTTTCTAATTGGCAAACCTTCATCTTCAGCATATATTGCTTTTGCTCTTGCCGCTCTAATTGCAGGACTAGTGGGAATAGGCTGGCCTCCACCGCCAAGACAACCACCGGGACAAGCCATAATTTCAATAAAATGATAATCGTTTAATTCACCCTTACATAACATATCCATTATTTTTTTAGCATTGGCAGTTCCGTGGCCAACCATCACTTTTAAAGTTGCTCCTTGAAGAAACTTCCACTGTCTAACTGCTTTTTTAATTGGTAATTCTGCGACACGAATACCTTCCGTACCTCTTACTGGTGTAATCCTCAAATTTTTAAAAGGCACCTCTTCTCCAGTCACTATCTCATAAGCAGTCCTTATTGCAGCTTCCATTACTCCTCCAGTAGTAGCAAAAACCAAACCGGCACCACTGCCAATTCCTAAAGGATCATCAAAATCTGAATCAGGAAGATTAGGTAAATCAATACCACATTCTTTAATCATACTTGCTAATTCTCGAGTAGTTAAGGCATAATCAACATCCTTAAACCCTGAATCTTTCATTTCCGGCCGCTCACATTCAAACTTCTTTGCTGAACAAGGCATTAAAGAAACACTAATAATATCCTTAGGGCTAACATTGTTACGCTTTGCATACCAAGTTTTAACTATTGTACCAAACATCTGCTGCGGAGATTTACAAGTAGAAACATGGCCAAGTTTATTAGGATAAAAATGTTCTATGTATTTAACCCACCCAGGAGAACAAGAAGTAATCTGTGGTAGTTTGATATCCTTATTTTTATCTACCAATATTTTTTTGAGGCGCAAAAGTAATTCCGTACCTTCTTCCATAATAGTCAAATCAGCGGTAAAATTTGTATCAAAAACTTTATCAAACCCTACTCTCTTAATAGCCGTATTAAGCTTCTTAGTAACGCTTGTTCCTGCCGGAAGACCAAATTCCTCTCCAATTGCCGCCCGAGGACTAGGAGCAGTTTGAATAATTACATGCTTTGCAGGATTATCAATTGCATCCCAAACATCTTGAGCCGGATCTTTAGCCTTTAAGGCGCCGGTAGGGCATCTATTTATGCACTGTCCACAGTTAATACAAACAACATCGTTAAGTGGTTTGTTTAGATAAGTTTCAATTTTAGTTTTAGCGCCTCTGTTTATTGCCTCAAGAACACCTACTTCCTGAAGATCAATACAAGTCCTCACGCAACGCCGACATAACACACATTTATTCATATCACGTATAACTGAATAGCTAGATTCATCTTTTTTATATCTTGGACTTTCAAGGTGTCCAAATTTATAAGTTGTTATACCATAATCTTTTGCTAACGATTGCAACTCACAGTTATTATTTCTGGCACATGAATAACATTCTCCGTAATGGTTTTTTAATAAAAGATGAATTATATTTTGCCGTGCGCGCCTTACGCGAGAAGAATAAGTTTTTACGTTTATCGAATTAAAAATAGGGTAAGAACATGAAGCTTGAAGAGTGCGTTCTCCTTCTACATCTACCACGCATACTCTACAAACGCCTGCAAGGCATAAATCATCATGCTGACAAAGAGTAGGTATTTTTATATTCACCTTTTTGGCTGCTTCTAAAATAGTCGTACCTATAGGCACCCTAACTTCTATATCATCAATTTTAACCGTTATGTTAGCACCAATAACGCCTTTTTTAACTTTTCCTATTTCCTGTCGCCTCTGGCTTATCGGAGCTCTTGATGTATCTTGGGCAAAAGTTTTTTTCTTAACCATTAAATGTTTTCTCCTTTATTTGATGTTTTGATATTTTGTATTCCTTCTTGAAATTATTGATTATTGACATAAAAGGTTTCGGACTTGACTGCCCTAAACCGCACTTTGAAGCAAGCTGCATAGTCTCTGCCAATGATAACAAATCATCCAGATATTTTTGGGAGCATTCCCCTTTTCGTATAATCTCTAATCCTTCCAGTAAAACAGGAATACCTTCTCGACAAGGAGTACACTGACCACAAGATTCATCTTTGAAAAATGTTAAAAAGTTATTCGCTACTTCAAGCATATTGCGATTTTGGCCAAAAACAATAATTGCCCCTCCGGTTGAGAAATCCTCAAAACATATCTTCCTATTAAAGCCTGTTTTAGGTATACATTCTCCTGAGGCACCAGCAGATACTGCTTTTACTGCCTCAGCCTGAGCAATTTTAAGTAAACTGTTAATTGTAGTTCCAAATTCTATTTCATATACTCCGGGTTTTTTACAATCACCTGATACACTTATCAATTTACTGCCTGCTGACTTTTTTGTTCCGATAGATTTAAACCATTCTGAACCCTTTTTAATTATATGAGGAATATTAACAAACGTTTCTACATTATTCAATACTGTAGGGCATCCGTTATAACCCGTATTAACCGGAAAAGGCGGCTTATTTCTCGGTTCACCACGATTGCCCTCAAGAGATTCTATAAGCCCTGTTTCTTCACCACAAACATAAGCTCCTAAACCTAACCTTATTTCTATATTAAAATTAAAACCTTTTCTGCTCATTATGTCTTTTCCTAATGCATTATCTTTCTTCATATCATTTAAGATATCATCGAGCAAAGGTACAAAAGATTTATACTCACCTCTTAAATACAAAAATCCTTTATCTGCCCCAACTGCAAAAGCAGCTATAACCATACCCTCGAACATAAGCTTAGAATATTCTGTTAATATAAGCCTATCTTTAAATGTTCCTGGTTCTCCTTCATCGGCATTACAAACCACATATTTTCTATCTGATTGTGCAGCCGCAACAAGATTCCATTTCACTCCCGTAGGAAACCCTGCTCCACCACGACCCTTAAGGGTAGAATCTCTTATCTCACCAAGTACGCCAACCCTATTTATCTTAAAGGCCTGCTTAATACCAGCATATTCTTGTATATCGCTAAAAATAACTAAGCTTTTCTTATCTTTCTGCATATTACTCTCCTAGTTGTCTTTAATTATTTAATTTCTTTAATTATATCCTTAACCTTCTTCGGTGTAATATTCCCAATCAATATTCCGTCTATTAGGGCAGCTGGGACTTTATCACACATTCCTATGCAACCAGTCTCTTCAAGCGTAAATTTATTATCCTTAGTCTTCTCGCCCATTTTTATACCTAAGACTTTTTCAAATTCTTTTTCGACTTTTTTGCTACCAGCCATTATATTAGGCATACAGTTGCTTATACGTATAATATGTTTTCCCTTCTTCTTAGTTGTTAAGAAAGAATAAAATGTAATGACGGAATAAACTTCAACCGGATGTATATCCAACCTATCAGCAACAGTTTGCATATCATTATCTGATATATAGCCTTTTTTATCTTGTATATCTTGCAAAAGAGGTAGAAGCTGCGAACGTGTATCATCGCAGATTAAAACTTCTTTTCCATCTTTGGTTATCCTTTTACTCACAGCACATTGCTTCGCCATACCTTCCTGCCCCCTATTTATTTTTTATTAATTTGTCTACCTTATTAATAAGCTGTTGCGGACTTATTGGTTTTTCAAGAAAATCCGTACAAGGTAATACTTCGCTACATTTACCATATTCGTAGCCGGTAACTTTACTTACACCACTTAACATTACTATCGGGGTTTTTATACCCTTCTTCTTAAGCCTTGCCGCTAAAGCGATACCATCATCAGCCTCTTCCATCATTATATCCAGAAAAATTAAATCAAAATTTTCATTGGAAATATCTTTTTCGGCGGCCTTAACATCATAGACTAAAAAAACATCATGCCCTTTTAACTCAAGCACAACTTTGCTTGCTGCCAAAAATTCCCTATCATCATCTACCATCAAAATTCTTGACATTATTACCTCCTGTTAAATTACTCATTGGCTATATTTACAAATATAAACATAATACCTTCTCGTTTTTTGTCTGTCAAAAGAAACTTTAGGATAATTTGAAAATTTATTCCGTAAGTAATGTTATTGCTCTATCTGCTACTTCCTGAGGAGTAATCTTGCGAAGACAAAGAAAATCTTTTACACAATTATGAGCTAAACATTTAATACAACCAGCATCTTTATGGAAACAAAAACTCTTTTTCCCTTTTGGCCCCCATCGTAATGGTGAAAGACCATGGTCATTTCTACCAAAAATAGAAATTACCGGAGTATTAAAACTATCTGCAATGTGCACTGGACCAGAATCATTAGAAATAAAAAGAGCTGCTTGCTTAAGCAAAACTCCTAATTCTGGAACATTCAAGCTTCCCCGTAAATCAATGACTCCAGTTTGACCAACTAATTCCTCTCCAAACTTTCTTTCTTCTTGTGAAGTTATTATAATTATCTTAAAACCTAACTTTTCCCTTAACAATTTAATCACCATTTGAAAGTTTTTCTGTGGCCAGCGTTTAGAAGCACAGGAGGCTGAAGGATGTATAACAATAAATTTATCGTCCTCCTCTACTCCTTTGCTTTTTAACAATTGTTCTACCCTTGTTCTAGCTTCAGAAATAATTGGAAAGTATGTGTCCTTATTCTTAATCGGTATGTTTGCCTCTCTTAAAAGGTCTAAAGTATATTCTAGCTCATGTTTCTTACCTTCTTGTTTTAAATGCTTAATTCTTTTAGTAAGCAATATGCCCATTTTTCTATCCCAGCCTATTCTCTCAGGAATTCCAGCCAAAAAAGTAATTAAATGAGTTCTATTTGTAGGATGCAAAATAAATACAAGATCAAACTTCTTCTTTCGTAAATAAAAAGCAAAGATAATTGACGCCCAAAGACTATTTTGTTTTCCATATTTATCGTAAACAATAGTTTCATCTAACTCGGGATTTCCTTCTAAAGCACCTCGAGTGTAGGGCCGACAAATAAAAGCAATATATGCTTTGGGAAAAACAAGACGTAAATTATTAATTACTGGTGTAGATAAAATAACATCCCCTAATCTATCTGTACGAACTATTAAAATCCTATTTGGTTTTTTCATTTTTTAGTATTTTTTCTATAGCATTAATAACATCTTGGGATGATATCTTCATACATTCGTTATTACGATTACATTTTGCCATCTCACAAGGCAGACAATCTAATTCCTCTTTTCGCAAGACTATAGAATTTTCTGAACGCGGATATGATCTTTCATAACTAGTTGGACCAAAAAGACAAACTACTGGCAAATCAAGATAACTTGCAATATGAGTAATACTTGAGTCAACCCCTAAAAGCAAACGTGCATACTTCTTAAGTAGGTAAAAAACATCTCTAGGGTTAGTTTTACCAACTAAGTCGATAACTCCTTGTTGAGTAAGTATATCTTTATAGAACTCTCTATCTTGCTCCTGACCCAGGATAACAACCTTTTGCTTATTCCCAAAATATGAAACTACTTCTTTTAAATTAGGATAAGAATATTGTTTTATACTTGAGCGTGAACTGCAAGCAATGAATATAACTTTTTCTTTATCTAGGAAATCCCATTTATTTTTTTGATTGTTTTCAAGGATAAAATTACTTTTTTCACAAATTTTATTAGGAGCAAGTTTGCTGATCAAACTAAGATATTTATCAACTATATGAACTTTATTAGAAAATTTACGAATAAAAGGTGTTCTTATTCTTACAGCTAAAACAACTGGGAGAAAAGAATTCTTTAAGTCAGCAATCAAATCATACTTGCCCCATAAACAAAAGCAAAACTTTATCTTAACCCTTAACTTCCAAGATTTATCAAATAAAATAACTTGGTCAACAAAGGTATTCCCCTTAAAAAAGTCATATGTTCCTGGTGAAGCAATGGCTGAAATACTAGCTTGAGGATAATTTGAATGCAATCTATCTAACACCCCTAACCCAATGATTGCATCGCCCAAATTTGTAGGAAAATTTATAATTATTTTTTTAACCATTATCTAGTATATTTCTAACGTGAGAATAAACTTCTTCAACAGCTAATTCCTTTAAACAAACATTATCCTGACAGTCAAGTTTATAGCAAGGTATCTGACAACCAACGTCTTTCTTAACAACTGTAACAGCTCTTCCTAACGGCTTTGTCATTTCAGCTGAAGTAGGCCCAAAAATAACTAAAGTATTCACCCCTAACGATGCTGCCAAGTGTGCTGGTCCAGAATCATTAGAAATAAAAATTTTTAAATTTTTTATTAGGGCTCCTAGCTCTTTAAGATTTGTCTTGCCACAAAAATTAAAAGCATTTTGTTTCATCATGCCCTGAATTTCCTCAACAGCTAATCGTCCTGCTTCTGTTCCAATGAAAATAACTGCGGCCTTAAAATCTACTGCTAAAGAATCAGCTAATTTAGCAAAATATTCTTTTGGCCAACGCTTAAGATCCCAATTAGCTAAAGGATTCATACCAACAAGACAATCGTATTCTCTTTTTATTGGTTCTAAATCGCGACTAACCTTATTCTTAATATTTTCAGGAATAAAGAAACTAGGAAATTTATCTTCAATAATAATACCATTTTTTTCAAAAAGATATAAATAACGATCTTGACGATGGACTACACCTATGAGAGGTTCTATTTTTTTATTTAGAATAAAATAATTCTTAAATCTTCGATACCCAATTCTTAATCTTATACCAGCTAAAAAACAAATAAGTGCCTTAGTGAAAGAACGATGTATAAAAAAACATGTATCAAACTTATTTCTTCGTAAGAAATAAATAAATTTTAATTTAGCAAGAAAACTTTTATGCTGTTTTTTTTCATCAAAAACTATCACCTGATCAATATAAGGGTTGTCCTGAAAAACTTCTCGGACTCTCCCAACAACCATCACCCCTAAATAAGAATCAGGAAACTTCTTTTTTAAAGCCTTAAAAGCTGGGGTAACAAGCAAAGAATCGCCTAACCAATTAACGCTAACAATTAAAATTCTTTTGATCTTATTTTTCATACAACTGAATACTATAGGTTAATTAATTAGGGTTCTTGGGTTTTCTAAAGGCATTATAAAATCCGCTTAATTTAGCCCACAATCTAAAATCCAAATCACGATTAGTAATTTTAATTCTCCTTAAAGCAAAACGGTCAAGTTGACGAGAGAATCCTCTATTAGTTGCGCAAGCACATAAATACCCTGCCTCCTCAACATCGTTTAAAATTTCCTTGCTAAACCCTCCTATTGGATAGGAAATTAGTTCAACATTTTTCGAAAACATATCTTCTAATACTTTCTTTGATTCAAAAATTTCTTTTTTTATCCTCATCCTATCATAATCCGGCAAATAAGCATGGGTTAAGGTATGAGAACCAATGTCAACTCTCCTTGTATCATCATCCAAAAAAGATACAATATTTTCTCTTTTCAAGAAACTATCTTTGCCAATTTCCTCAGCAATAAGAAAAACAGTCATTGGATAGCCAAACTCTTCTAAAATGTCAATAGCCTTTGAATTATCTTCATACCCGTCATCAAAAGTTATAACCACTAAATTACGCGGTATTTTTTTACCATCTTTAAGCAAAGAACAATAGTCGGAAAGAGAAATTACTTTATATTTATTATTCTTAATAAATTCCATTTGTTTACGAAAAACTATTGAACTTACTGCAGCGTAAGTATCTACTCTAGTCTTGTCTATAGAATGATACATAAATATTGGCGTTACATAATTACAATTAAGATAAATCCAGAATGAACCTAAAATTAAAATAATTAAAAGAACAAATACTTTTATTCTTTTCACTAGCAAACCTCTTGATATATTTTTTCGGTTTCTATTGCCATTTGATGACTTGAAAATCTTAAAACATCTGCTTTAGCCTGTTGAACAATTTTTTGCCTCAAATTGCTATTCAGCATAATCTCTTCTATTTTATCAACTAAAGCAAAACTATCATAATCATAAAAAAGAAGACCATTCTCCCTATCATTGATAACCTCAGCAATACCACCAGTGTTATAGCCAATAACCGGAACATCTTTGATAAACGCTTCTAAAATTGAATATCCAAAACCCTCTTTAACTGAAGGCATCAATAACAAATCTATAATATCCAGAAATTGATTAGGTGTGCAGTCAATGAATTTGACTCTTTTCTCTAACTTTTCTTGCTTTAAATAAGCTCTTAATTTATCATCTAATTTACCTCTTCCGGAAACTAATAAATAAACATTCTTGCGTTTAGAAGAAAGCTTAGCAATTGCATCAACAGCTAAAAAATGGCCTTTTTCTTGAGAAACTCTACCAAGAATACCAATTAAATAATATTCCTTCCCAAAACCCCAATCCTGTTTAATAGCCTCTTTAGTCGAAAACTCATTACTGTCTATATCTATCCCGTTATAGACCACTCTTATTTTTTCTTGATCTATGTTTAAATCTTTTATTAAATGCTTCTTTACTGCTTTGCTTACAGCGATGCTCCTTATTCCTGAGAATTTAAGCAACTTTCTAAAAATTGACTTGCGATAGAATCCATGATAACCACCTATATATGGAATTTTAAATTGCTTGTAAATTAAAAATCCTAAAAGCTGAGTTACTCTAGTATTACAATGAACTAAATCAAAGTTCTCTTGTTTAATTACTCTTCGCAAAGCCAAAAAAGAAAATAATATTTTTAAGCTACAAATAGATTTTGTTTTAATTGGAATATACTTATATTTTACACCACTTGCCTCTAATCTAGCAATCCACTCTCCACTGCTACAAGCAACCCAAACATTATGGTTTTGTCTCCTCAAAGATGAGCTCAGATTAAGCACATAGCGAGAGAGTCCTCCAGGATTAAGATGAGTAGTCAAGATTAAAATATTCATAAATAAGGATAAAAGATTAAGGTTAAAGGATAAAATAAGATACTATATACCATCGCCTACGTGAAGTCTCTATGCTCTCTCTTCATTTTTGCCTTTTTCCTTCTACCTTATACCTTTATTTCTTGAGTATCTCTTTGATTTTAATTAAAACTTTTTGAGGAGAAATCTTAGCTAAGCAAGCATTTTTTTCTTCAAGCCCACACTTTGATCGATAGCAAAAAGAACAGGGCATTTTTTCACAGAAAATATAAAGATTATCACTTGAAACTGTATGGCGACTAGGATCAGTAGGACCAAAAAGAGCAATCGTAGGAAGACCTAGCGCTAAAGACAAATGTAGGCTAGCAGTATCCGGAGTAATGAATAGCTTCAATCTCTTCATTACTTGAGGTAAAGTGCGCAAAGTAGTTTTTCCACAAATATTAAGTGGTGCAGGAGTAACAGAATTTTCTATTTTTCGAGACTCTTCTTTTGAATCTTCATCTCCAAAAAGAACCACTCGAGAATTACAAAAATTCTTATGAATTAAATCTATTAACTTTATAATATTCTCTCGAGGCCAATTTTTTGATTGCCATTTTAAAGATGCTGATATATTTATACCAATAAGATCAGCGGCTGGTAAAACAATCGAATGTTCTGATTCCTGAGACCAAAAAATTAATTTCTTCTCAACAAATTTGATGCCCAATAGTTGTAATATTCTTTCTTGAGAAACTAACGGTGAGTCTCGGCGATTATATTTCATTTTTCGAGTTAACAAGAAACCTCCTCGAAGAGAATAACCAAAAGATTGCCGAGGAAAACTCAAGAAAGATATTAAGTGAGACGCTCGATTATTTTGTAAATCTATTATATAATCAAATGAACGACGCCTTAAAACAGAAGCAATGCTAAAAATATTCTTATGTTTCTTATACTTTTCCTCCAAGGTAATGACTTCATCAACATAAGGACAATCATAGAGGAAAGAGCGATATTTCTTAAGAGTTAATAAGCTGATAAAACTTTGTGGAAATTCATCTCTTAATGCCTTTAAGGAAGGTAAACTTAATATTAAGTCACCTAAAGAAGAAATCTTAATTACTAAAATGCTAGACGTTTCAATGGTTTCTTTATAAACTTCTTTAGTCTTTAGCAAGCATTCTTCCATTGTATACTTTCGTTCCACATCTTCTCTAGCTTGTTTAACTATCCTTTCAGCAAAATTAAAATCATCTAGTATGCTTATAATACCCTTGGATATAGCTAAGCTATCTCCCGGTTCAACTAAAACTCCATTTTTCCCATCTTGGACTATCTCTTTAAATCCTCCTACAGCAGTGGCAACGACTGGCACACCACAGGCAAAGGCTTCAACAACCACTCTTCCAAAGGACTCTTCAATCACTGAAGGTGCAACTAAAATACGTGCCTTAGATAAAATATCTTCAATATCCTGCTTAAGGCCAACGAATTCAACATTATAATTTAAAGAAAAACGATTTACTAAAGTTTTTAAATATTCTAAATATCTTTGCTTAGATTTATCTGCTGAACCAACTATCCTTAATTTTAAATAGGGATTAAATCTGACAACTTTCTTAAATCCTTTAATCAAATGCTCATATCCTTTAGACTGAGAGATTCGACCAATGCTAACTATATAATTGCTTTCTCTACGATTTTTATAATCAGTAAAATTAAACCGATCTAAATCAACCCAACGGCTTATGATTCTTATTTTATCCTCTGATGTTCCAAATTTATCACGCATATGACGAGCAGCTACTCTAGAGGGAGCAATAACAAATTTTCCCCATCCCATAACTTCACTAAAAAAACGATTTTTATAAATTCCATGAGCAGTAGTAATAAAATGAGCGCGACTGGAACGAGAAGCAAAAAAACTTATCCAACCAGGAACTCGACTACGAGCATGAACAATATCTATTTTCTCGTCTTCAATAATCTTCCTTATTTTAGGAACAAGAAAAAAACCAAATAATGATTTTTTATAAACTGGTAAAGTATAATGTTTAATTCCTAAAGCTTCTAATTCATTTGCTAACTGACCTCCACCGCTTACAATAACCGTAGCAACATCCTTGTCTTTAAAAAATTTAGCTAAATCATAGACCCCCCTCTCAACACCACCAACACACATTCGAGGAAGGATTTGCATTACTCTCACAATATTCTCTCCAAAGCTTTTTTTATTACCGCTTTATTCTTATCAAAAATTAATGAGGTTTTTAGCTTTATTGCACTTATATTATAAGGTTTTCTTAAAAAACTTATTTCTTCACCCATTGATCCCAAGAAAACTTTGCGTTTATCATCTTCAGGCTCAAAAAAAACACAAACACATGGTTTTCGTAAAGATGCTATTTCTGAAACCATAGAAATGCTCTCACTACTTATAAGAACAATATCGGCTAGTCCACCAAAACCTTCAAACACAAAATCATAATTAGTTTTATTAGCTATAACTAAAGCTTCTAGACGTTTAAAACCAGTTACTTCTTTTTCTAAATAATCTTCAACTTCTCTAGGAGTACGTCGCGAGGTGCTAATAAGGATTTTGTATCCTCCTTTTATAGAAAACTCTTTTAATTTTGGAATAAAAAGTTTTACATTCTCTATAAACTCTTCTTTTTCAGAAATTGGACCTCCTAGAAAAAAAGAGATCTTTTTATCTTTACTCAATTTAAAAAAATCTTCACAATTTTTTATCTTCTCTTGGAAATTATCAGGATAGAATAAAGCTCCCTTAATCATTACAGCACTATCAGCTTGTATTCGATCATGCTCAGGAATAACTGCTAAATCAAACTTTCGCAAAGGTATATTTGGACGCAAGATTGTAATTGATTTCGCTCCCAAATAAGATGAAAACAGCTTATTAACCGGAGCAATAAAACTTCCAGCGCTTATTATAATATCAGCATAAGTACTATTTAATTCATTCCATGTCCTCTTATCAACTAAATTAGCTAAACAAAATCCACAGCCAAGACAATGTTTTCCAGAAAAAAAAGCTGTAATATCAGCAAATATTCTCCCAAACCAATTCTTATACTTAACCTCAATAATCTTGCTTCGCATTTGTGGACCTTCTTCAGATAGTATAGACAATAAAGCTTTTGCTTGTTTAAGATGCCCAGGCTTACCATCGCTTAAAACCAAAATATCTCGATTTATCTTACGCTTAAAACGCTTATAGTACCAATAATACTCCCAAGGATACTTTTCTAACAATCGCTCATATATTTGATTTAATTCGGTTAAAACCTCTCTGTCATCCTTGCCTTTCACGTCCATAGGCTCACTTACCTCAAGTAAATGAGAAAAATTATTTTGACGTAGGCAAAAACTAGTATATATTTTCTTGTTAAATTTTCTGGCTAAATAAACTGCCCCTTTAGGAGTTGGAACTAAATGTGAGAAAAATGGAATTTCTAATGCATCAACCTCAGCGCCTTGATCGATTACTACCCCAACCATATAACCTTGGTGTATACTTCTGATAAGCTCTTTTAAAGTAAAACATACCTTTACTTTTTCTTGCTGACGCAATTCAACCAAAAATTTATCTAATCCTTTATGTTTTTGTTGTTGAAAGTATACAGCAAATTTATGTCTCTGTGCCCAACAAGAAATAGCTAACTCCCAATTACCGGCATGAATACCTACAAATATCCCTCCTTCAGGATATTTTTCCTCTTTTTCTTTTATAGTTACCTTATCATATATCCTTGAAACAATAAATTGCTCAACAACTGTTAAGCCAAAATTATTAAAACTCTTTCTTAAAATCAAATGTATTTCACGACCAGTTTTCTCAGGAAATGCTGCCTTTATATTCCGAAAAGAAACTCTTCGTTTACGCCCATTAAGATAAAAAGACAAACCGACTAATTTCGCAATAAAAAGCGAAAAGCCTAAAGGCATTTTGATTAAAATCTTTCTTATAAATTTTGCTAAACAATACACCATTTCTAATTATTTTTTTCTAAACCCTCTTCTATATTTCTTAAAAAATCATCCTGATTCTCTATTTCTAATTTTACCTCTAAAATAAAAATATTCAATTTACTATTCCCTAAAGGAAAATGATATTTATCTTTATGTGTAATGATTAGATCATTAATTCCTTTGTTTATCAAATTATCCTCTAACTTATGAAATTCATTATTGTTTAATTCATAGTGATCAGGATAAATTATTTTTTCTGCAATATTTAAATTAAGTTCAATCAACTTATTTAAAAATCCTTGAGGATAGCCTATGGCAGTAAACGCTGCTAACTTTCTGTCTAATAAAAAATCAATTTTGAACCTATTGCCTTTTAAATCCATAAAACTTTTACTCTTGTATTGTGAAGAATATATTTTAATTTTCGGCGCAATTTTTAAAATTAAACTTTTTATACTCTCAATATCGTTCATTTCCTCCTTATAGTTAAGAAGTAAAATGTTCGCTCTTTTTAAAGAACTCAAAGGCTCTCTAAAAGAATAAGCTGGTATCAACCTTAATTTCTTCCGAAAGTCTCTTGGACCCATCATAACAATATCGACATCTCTAGCCAAACTCCTATGTTGAAAACCATCATCAAGAATAAAAAGATTAAAAGAATTTTCTAACTTTTTTGCTAACCCACTCCTCTTAACTGCCGAAAAAACATGACTTATTTTCTCTTTAAGTAATTTTTCCTCATCTTGACCATATCCACGACGTAAAATAGCTACTTTATATTTAGCTGATAAATGCTCATAAAGCCAAATCGCTAAAGTAGTTTTCCCTGACCCAGACCAAGAAAGATTGCCAATACTAATGACTTTAGCCTTTGAAGTAAAAATAAAAGGAATCTTTGCCTGGTAAAACAAATTTCTAATAAATACTCCCGTTCCATAAACTAAAGAAAAAAAACAAAGCAAAAAATAAAAAATTAATTCAAAAAAATTCTTCTGATCGTTCTCTAAAAAAGCTAAATACCATCTTTTAATTCCTACCATTGTTTTATTTTTGTATTTACTCTCTTGATAAATGTTTTAAGATTATATCTAAATTATTACCTAGGCTCTTCTTTTCACCTTCAAAAACTTCCTGGCACCGATTGTATAAAGTATTCTTCAATGCTACATCACTTACTAACCCTAGTAACACCTCAGCTAATTCCTCCCGATTCCTTACTTTAACACCAGCTCCTTTTTCTAAAACAATCTCTTCAATATCAAGGAAATTGTCCATATTCGGGCCAAAAACGGTCGGTTTAAGAAAATAAATTGGCTCTAGAATATTATGCCCACCATTTTTAGATAAACTTCCACCAACAAAACAAATATCAGCTATACTATAAAAATACAATAACTCTCCTATGGTATCAGCTATAAAAATATTTCTTTTATCTCCAAGGTTCTCGTTAATCTTGCTCATTCTTACCGGATTAAAACTTGCCAACCGAATAAGTTTTTCAATCTTTGAAGTTCTTTCCGGATGACGCGGAACAATAATTAAAGTAATCCCTCCAGAACTTTTAAAAATATTCTTATAGATATCAATTATAATCTCTTCTTCAGGTTCATGTGTACTAGCTGCAACTAAAAGCTTATTGCCATCTCGTTTAAGGATAGGATTATATTCCTTTTGCTTTTGATGCAATTTATCACGGTCAATTGAAATGCTCTCAAACTTCATATTCCCACTAATCACGATTCTTTTAGGATCAGCACCAAGAAAAATAAATCTAGCTTTATAGAGTAAATTCTGAACACCAATATAATTACATTTCCTAAGAACCCCTTTCATAAAAAATCTTATCCAGCGATAACGTTTAAAAGCCTTATCAGAAATTCTTCCATTGATAATAACTATTGGAATATTTTTTTTCTTTAAACGATAAAAAAGATTGGGCCAAATCTCAGTTTCAACAGCAATAAATATTTTTGGCTTAATTATTCTTATAACTCGTTCAATTATAATCGAAAAATCAAAAGGGAAAAAAATGACTTTTGCTAAATGTGAATACTGTTTCCTAACGATTCTATTACCAGTTAAGGTTGTAGTTGATATTATTATTGGCAAATCTTTAGATTCTTTTAATTTCCTTATTAAGTCCCCAATTAAATTAGCTTCACCAACACTAACAACTTGTATCCAAATCGAGTCCTTTATATCCCCTAGGTTAATAAACCCTAATTTCTCGCCTAAAGCCTGAAAAGTTATCTTTTTACGATAAAAATATAAAGGCAAATAAAGTATAAGCCCTAAACAAAAAATAATATCATAAATCAAGAATAAAATTACTTTCATTTTTAAACTACCATCATATTCATTACTTCGCCCTTGGATGAGCTTTTTGATAAACATTCTTAAGAGAGTCAATAGTCAAATGGGTATAAATCTGAGTAGTAGCTATACTAGAATGTCCTAAGAGCTCCTGTACGCTTCTTAGGTCTGCTCCTCTATTAAGAAGATGAGTCGCAAAAGAATGCCGAAATGTATGTGGCGAAATCTTAGTAATCATAGCAGCCTTCTTCATATATTTATATATAATATCTCTTACCCCGCGATCAGTTAAAGTCCCTCGGCGTTTATTCAAAAACAAAGACGAATTATTATCAACACGCATATCAATATAATCCTTCAAACTATTCAATGCTGGCTCACCCAAGGGAAGAAGGCGTTCTTTTCTTCCCTTTCCTCTGACTTTAGCAATCCCACTTATAAAATCTACATTATCCTTTTTTAAAGAAACCATCTCAGATACCCGAGCTCCAGTTGAATAAAGAAATTCTAGAATTGCTTTATCTCTTAGAACTAAGAGTTCTCCACCTTTTGGCAATTTTAACATGATCTCAACTTCTTTCTCAGTTAAAAACTTTGGCAAAGGCTTATCTAGCCTAGGATAAATTAATGAAGAAGCCGGATTACTTTGGACTAAGCCTTCTCTAAGCATAATCTTAAAGAAACTCTTCATTGTTGAGATCTTTCTGGAAAGAGTTCGTTTGCTTAATTTCCTTTCACTCAATCCACTTAAAAATTTTCTTAACAAAAAATAATCAATTCTTTTTATATCTTTACCACCACGAGATTCTAAAAAATGTCCAAACTCTTTTAAGTCAGCTGAATAATTGTTAATTGTATGAGGAGAATAATTTTTCTCAATATTTAGATAATTTGTAAATCTATCAACATAATGAGAAAAAGGAATCATTGTTTAGTCTTCTCCTTTAATGTCTTCTTGATCATCACCGTTTTGATCTTCAGGTAATAAACGATTAGTGTAAGTACACTCAGGAAATTTACTACAACCATAAAAATTCTGTCCTCTCTGATTTCTCCTTTCTACTAACTGCCCAACTTTACACTCTGGACAAGTAACTCCAGTAGTAATACTTTCAGCATAACGGCAACGTGGAAAATTTTCACAGCTCAAAAACCTACCTCTTCGCGACCATTTTATTACCATTCTTCCTTTACACTTAGAACAAAATTTATCTGAATATTCGACTTCTTTCTTAACTACAAGCAAAGTTTCCTCTACCTTCTTATTAAAGTCTGGATAAAAATCTTCTAAAACCTTACGCCAGTCAGCATTTCCATTTTCTACCTTATCCAATTCCTCTTCTAAAGAAGCAGTAAAGTTCGCATCCATAATTTTAGGAAAATAGTTTACTAAAAGATCACTCACTTTTATACCTAAAACAGTAGGACGAAAAGCTCGTCTTTCCCTGCGAGCATAATTTCTTCTAAAAAGTGTATAGATGATAGGCGCATATGTAGACGGACGGCCTACACCTTTTTCTTCTAATAGCTTTACTAAAGATGCATCATTGTAGCGAGCTGGTGGCTTAGTTGTGTGTTCTGTGACTACTAAATCTTCTAAAATAACTGTTTGCCCTTTTTCTAAGGGTGGAAGGATATTGTCATCGCCTCCATCGCTTAAAACTTTTAGAAAACCTTCAAATAACACTCGCAATCCCTTAACTTCGAATTCTACATCTTTTGATGTTATCTTAGCTTTACTTGACTCTAACACTGCTTCTTTCATAAAACCAGCTACAAATCTTCTCCAAATTAAATCATATAGCCTTGCCTCATCATCAATAATAAACTCTTTAATTTGGTTTAATTGACGATAAGTACTAGTAGGTCTTATCGCTTCATGAGCTAATTGAGCACCTTTTTTTTGCTTATGGCGATATTCATGCACAGATAAATAATTATCGCCAAAATTTTCTTTAACAAATTCCTTAGCTTCTTTTTTTGCTTTATCACTTATATGAAAAGAATCAGTACGCATATAAGTAATAAGGCCTACGCTTTTTTCTAAAATCTGAGCACCTTCGTAAAGCTTCTGAGCCATCATCATTGTTTTACTGGCTGAAAATCTCAGACGGTTAAAAGCGTCTTGTTGAAGCGAAGAGGTAATAAAAGGAGGAGGAGGCTTACGTTTAGTCTCTTTTTTAGTTAAATCTTTTACAATAAATTCCTGACTTTTTATTCTTTCTAAACATTCTTCAGCCTCAGACTTGTTTTCAAAAATTCCTTTATTGTCACTGCATTTAGTAAGTTTTGCTTTAAAAATATTTGGACCTAGTTTAAACTTTGCTTCTAGAGAAAAGGTAGTTTTAGACACAAAGCTCATAATCTCTTTTTCTCTTTCAACAATAAATTTTAAAGCAATTGACTGCACTCTTCCTGCTGATAACCCTCTAACTATTCTCTTCCAAAGAATAGGAGATAACTTATAGCCTACTATCCTATCTAAAACTCTTCTAGCTATCTGAGCATTAACTTTACACATATCCAAATGACTACGTTTTTTAAATGCTTCCCTGATAGCTTCTTCAGTTATTTCATGAAAAATGACACGATAAAATATCTTATTCTTAGAATCTAGCTGTCCTTTTATATGCCAGCTAATTGCCTCCCCTTCTCGATCAGAGTCAGTTGCCAAATAAATTGCCTTTTTTCCTTTAGCTTTTTTCTTTAATTGAGCTATAATTTTCTCTTTGCCAGAAATAACTTGATAAATAGGCTCAAACCCATTATCAACATCTATTGAAATTTTATTCGCCGGTAAATCAATAACATGCCCCATTGAGGAAGTTACATCGTATTCTTTGCCCAATATCGAAGAAATAGTTTTAGCCTTAGTCGGTGACTCTACAATTACTAAATAATTGCTCCCATCTCCAGCTTCAGCTTCTTCTTTTATCTTCATTGCTGCCTTCTTTGGTTTTTTTAATTTCTTTGTTTTACTTGCTTTCTTTGGTTTTATGCTCACAACGTCCCGCCTACAGTTTCTAGTCTCTCATTTAAAACTAAACCTAATTCTTCCAATATATCATCAACACAATCAACAAGTTTTGCTCCTTCTTTTATCAAGATATGAGTACCCTTACTTAAAGCAGAATTGATATTCCCAGGAATAGCAAACACATCCCGATTTTGTTCACAAGCAAGGTGAGCAGTTATTAAAGCACCACTACGTGATGCTGCTTCAACAACTAATACACCTTGAGATATTCCGCTAACAATCCTATTCCTTCGAGGAAAATTTTCGCTTAAAGGTGAAGTAAGTATTGGGTATTCAGATATAACTAATCCCGAAGTTGCAATTTCTAAAGCCAAATCCTTATTCTCTCTAGGATAAATATTAAGCAAACCACTTCCTAAGACAGCTATAGTTTCGCCACCCTTAATTGCCTTTTTATGAGCAATGGTATCTATTCCTCTAGCCAACCCTGAAACAATCACTATCCCTTTCCTAGAAAGCTGATCAGAAAAATCTCCGGCTATTGATATGCCATAGCTAGTCGGCTTACGGCTACCCACGATAGCAAATAAAAACTTCTCTAATATCTTACGATTACCCTTAAGATAAAGAACTATTGGAGGATTTTCTATTTCCTTCAACAAACTAGGATAATCTTGATCAAAGATATCTAAACAATCAATACCTTCTTTATCAATTAGTTCTAATTCTCGATCCAATATTGCTGAAGTTCTCCCAGACAATATTTTTTCAACATCCTTATTTTGCAAATAAGGAACTTCTTTCAATCTCTTAGCATCAACCTTAAGTATCTCGTCAATATCCTCAAAAGTAGATAACATATTGGAAATCTTTTGAGAAGTTAGATTCAAGAGATTGAGTAAAATGGCGCCTTTTTTAGCCATGATTTAGAATAGCTATAATTTTATCCGCAATATCTTCAGGCGAAAAGTTATCAGTATCAATTGAATGGTCAGCTTGTGTATAGTAAACAACCCTTTGTTTAAGTAATTGTTCGATTCTTTCCTGGGGATTATCAACATTAAGAATTGGACGATGGAGATGGTCTTTTGTCCTCTGGTAAATTGTCGAAACTGATGCTCTTAAAGCGAATACTACCCCAGTTTGCTTTAGCTGATTTAAATTATCCGGGTCACAAATAAGTCCTCCGCCACAGCTAATTACCAAGTCTTCTCTTTGACTTATCTCACCAAGCAATATCTTCTCAAGACCACGAAAATAAGCTTCTCCTTTATTAGCAAAAATATCAACAATCTTAGAGCCCTCTCGCTCTTCAATACAAGCATCAATTTCTATAAACTCCTTGCTTAATTCTTTAGCAAGAACCTTGCCAACAACCGTCTTCCCTGTACCCATAAACCCAACTAAATAAATATTTTTCATGATAGCCTCGCTAACCTAATCGTAAATACAGCATTAGTATTATCAAGGCAATTGGTAAGTTTGTCAACCTTTTGGTAATACACGAAGGTAATGCTAAATATTCTGTGTAAAATGACACCCCGAGGTAACCGAATGAACTCCTCAGGGGTGGTAAAACCGGTATTTTGATCGGGGCGGTTCGACAAATTATTAGATGGTTCTTATTGATATTATTATAATTTTCAATGATGTGAATGTTCTAATCGTTCTGCCACCCAAACTTTAATAATAGATTGTCGCGGAACCCCAAGACGTCTTGCTTCCTTGTCTAAGGAGTGGATTACCCATAGCGGAAAATCAACGTTTACTCTTTTTTGCTCTTGTTCCAGTCTTCTGGCTTTTGACAGGTCAAGATGTTTCGAAATGCTCTTACCTTCGTCAAACTTTTTGTCAAAATCTTTAGTTTTCATATATATCCACCTCCTCTGGTCGCGATCGACGAATAGAAATAATCCTGATCTTTTCGTGGCGATATGTGATTATTCCAGACCAATGTTTACCTGCAATTAGCCCGATTACTAAAAATCTTGATTCGCCTGCTATTTTAGCCGGTATTTCTATTAAATCGGGGTCCTCCCATAACATTTGAGCTTCAATAAAATCTATTCCGTGCTTTTCTTTATTTATAGCACTTTTTGCAATATCAAATTCAAACATCATGGTATAGTATATATACCATATTTATACCATTTTTGTCAAGATATATTTTGGAATCTAATTTTTATCAAATAATGGTGTGTTTGTAAGCTATTGTGCGGGCAAGGGATAGAACAAGGAGAACCGTCCCCTATTTGTAGATGAAGTGTAACGAAGTTAATCTTTGGAAGTGGGTTATTTCCCGTACTTCTTTATAAGGTCAAGAGCAATAATGTTTCTCTGGATTTGGTTTGTACCCTCATAAATCTGGGTTATTTTTGCATCGCGCATAAACTTCTCAATAGGATAATCACGCATATAACCATAGCCACCATATATTTGAACAGCATTAGTAGTTACTTCCATAGCCACATCAGATGCAAACATTTTTGCTGCTGCACTAGCTGGACCTACATTTTTAATGCCTCTATCAACCATTGAAGCAACACTATACACTAAGCTCCTAGCTGCTTCAATCTTGGTAGCCATATCAGCAAGCATCCATTGTATACCCTGAAAAGAGCTTATTGATTTACCAAATTGAACCCTTTGGTGAGCATATGCAGTAGCTAATTCTAAAGCCCCTTGTGCAATTCCTACAGCCTGAGCAGCAACGCCTGGACGAGATTGATCAAAAGTCTTCATAGTAGAGATAAAACCAATACCTTCTTTTCCACCTAAAAGGTTCTCCTTAGGGACTTTTACATCTGTAAAAATAAGTTCATTAGTAGAAGATGCTCTTATACCAAGCTTTTCTTCCTTTTTACCAAAAGTAAAACCCTCCATTCCTTTTTCCAAAATAAAAGCTGATACCCCACGAGGTCCTCTACTTTTATTAGTAACAGCAATAACAGTATAAACTTGAGCATCTCCACCATTAGTAATGAAATGCTTAGTTCCATTTAAAATATAATAATCACCATCTTTTTTAGCTGTAGTTTTTACTGCAGCAGCATCAGAGCCAGCTTCTGGTTCAGTCAAACCAAAAGCAGTTAAATTTTTTCCTGAAGCTATATCTGGTAAATACTTCTTCTTTTGTTCTTCAGTTCCATTAATTAAAATCGGAAACATTCCTAAATAAGAAGCAGCATAAGCAGTAGCAATCCCTCCATCAATACGAGAAATTTCCTCAGTAGCAATACATAAATCCATAAGATTGCCACCCATTCCACCATAGACCTCAGGTATGCATAGGGAAAATAGATCTGATTGACCTAGAATTTTAATAATCTCTGCTGGAAATTCCCCCTTTTCGTCAAGTTCTCGAGATACAGGTCTTATCTTTTCTTCAGCAATTTGACGACATAATTCACGTAACATTTTTTGATCTTCAGTTAATAGATAGTCAACTAAAAACATTTTGATTCCTCCTTTTTATTTAAAGACAATTCTCAATCAGTGAAAGCGCCATTTTTAAGTAAAAACTTTCTTAATATTGTACTATAAAACTCTTACCTGTCAATTTTTTGCTTACCAAATAAAACGTTATTATTTAAAAATTTAAAAGTTGAGGTATAATTTCCGATAAAGTAGGATGAATAAAGACATTTTTCTTTAAATCATCAACTGTTAATTTATTTTTGATACAAAGAGAAAGCATATTTATAAGTTCTCCTGCAACTTGAGAGATTATCCCAGCACCAATGATTCTTTTTCTTTTATCAATAATTATCCTAATAAATCCATCACCATCACCATAAACATAACTAGAAGAAAATTTCATAAAATTTGATTGGATAAGATCATATTTTATGCCTTTGCTCTTAGCTTCATCTTCTGACATCCCCACCTTAGCTATTGAGGGAGAAGAAAATACACATTCACCAATGCCTTTATAATTTTCTTTACGCTTCTTACCACTTATGTTGTCAATGCAAAGATGAGCTTGATACTCAGCTACATAAGCTAGCAGCATTTTGCCAGTGATATCCCCACAAGCATAAATATTCTTTAAGTTTGTTCGTAGATATTGATCTGTTTTTATCCATCCTCCTGGGCTTTTTTCTAATTTCAAAGTTTCGATATCTAAACTTTTTGAATTTGGTACTCTACCAACTGCAGAAATAATTAAATCAAAATTATCTAAATTATAATCTTTAACATCCTTACCAGTTTCAATTTTAATCCCCTTTCTCTGTAAAATTATTTTTAATCGAGACACTAAATAAGAATCAAATAAAGGCAAAATCCGCTCTTCTTTCTCGATCAAGGTTATGTCTTTACCAAAATTCTTTAATATTGAAGCTACTTCTAAACCAATGTATCCAGCACCAATAATAAGAATTTTATCCCCGATATTTTCTTTAGAAAATAAATCATCAGCAAAAATAACTTTTGGATTATTAACAATCTCCTTTGAAAAAGAACCAGTGGCAATAATAATATTCTTTGCCTTTATTGTTACTCCAGCTACATCTAAACTATTTTTATCTAAAAAACGAGCTTTACCGAAAGATAACTCAAGACCTTGCTTTTCTAGAAAAGGAATTATAGGTGTTTTTATCTTATTTATAACTTCTTGACTGCCTTTGAATGCCTCTAGCCAAGTTCCAGAAGTATGGGAAAATTTAAGAAAAAATTTGGTAGGAATACAACCACAATTAATACAAGTTCCACCGAAAGACTCTTTACTTTCGTCTATTAAGAGTGTTTTAAAGCCCCTTTTAAGTGCTTCTTTTGCACAAGCAATGCCAGCTGCTCCAGCCCCAATTATCGCTACATCATGCATTCTTTAAACAGTTTCTCAGCTTTTTTTAATTCTTTTTTTTCGCTATTGCTTACTTTTATCTCAACAATCTTGTCTATACCTTTGTGATTAATCAAGCAAGGCACTCCTAAGCAAACATCGTTTAAACCATATTCACCCTGTAAACACACTGAAACCGGTATAACCACATTAGCATCCTTAATTATTGCTTCAATCAAGGAGCAACAAGATAAAGCTGGAGCAAAATTAGCGCTTCTATTTTTTAATAATCCAACAATATCAGCACCTCTAAGTTGAGTTCTCTGACGTATTTGACTAAGGCTAACATTTTTTAAAGATGCTACTATGCTCTTGCCTTTTGTTTTTAACCTCTTCAAAGGGATAATCATATCTTTACTATGAGAACCATAGGCAAATCCCTCTAGAGACGACACCGGAAGCTTAGTAACCTTATGAAGGATATTAAGAAGACGACTGGTATCTAGAGATGATCCCATGCCAATTACTTTTTGACGATTAAATTTGGTTTCTTTAGCAATCACATAAGTAATAATATCTAAAGGATTAGTAACCACAATAATTATTGATTTTGGTGCAAACTTTTTAATCTTTTTAGAAACATCTTTCGCTACTCCTGAATTAATCTTTAAGAGATCTAACCTAGTCATGCCTTTCTTACGAGCAACCCCAGCAGTAAATATAATGATATCTGATTTACTGATAGCAGAGTAATTCTTACCACCTACTACTTTAGTAGAAAAACCTAAAAATCCTCTGGTATCTTCTAAATCTAAAGCAACTCCTTTAGCTAAATCCTGATTAATATCTATAAGCACAAGCTCTTTAGGCGCTAGCCAAGATAAAACGTTAAAAGCTAAGGTTGAACCAACTCCACCAGCACCAATTATAGAAATTTTTTTGATATTACTCACTTCTGTAATTCCTTTATCCGTTTAATAATTGCTAAAGTAATTTCCTTAGTTCCTACTGCAGTAGGATCATCTCTATCAGGCTTTAGGTCATAAGTCACAGATGAATTGTCTCTAATTACATCTTCAACAGCTTGTTCTAAAATTTTAGCTTTATCTTTCTCTTTAAGATGTTTTAGCATAAGAGATGCTGAAAGAATAGTGGCAATGGGGTTTACTTTGTTCTTACCAGCATATTTAGGTGCGCTTCCATGAGTAGGCTCAAAAACGGCCATTGTATCACCAATGTTTGCCCCAGCTGCCAAACCCAATCCCCCAATCAATCCTGCGCCTAAATCTGATATTATGTCACCATAAAGGTTAGGTAAAACTAAAACATCAAAAAACTTTGGTCGTTTAGTTAACTGCATTGATAGATTATCCACGATAACATCGCTAACCTCAACTTTTCCTTGATAATCCTTGGCTACTTCATAAAAAGTATGTAAAAACAAGCCATCGGTGCATTTCATTATGTTTGCCTTATGTACACAACTTACTTTTTTTCGATTATTTTTTATAGCATATTCAAAAGCAAATCGAGCAATTCTCTCAGAAGCAAATTTTGATATTGGCTTAATTGATATCGCACTTCCCTTTCGTATCTTCTTCTCAGAGATAGCATTGATCTCTTCTATTAATTTATTAGTTTCAGGAGCATTCTCAGCAAATTCAATGCCAGCATATAGATCCTCAGTATTTTCTCTCATTATCATTATATCTATATCTTTATGAAAAGTTGTTGGTGCTCCGAAAGACTTAATCGGCCGCATACAAACATAAAGCTCAAGAAGCTGCCTTATAGCTACATTAACTGAACGGAATCCCTTGCCTACTGGAGTGGTAATCGGACCTTTTAAAGCTACTTTGTTTCTACGGATAGCTTCAAGAGTCTCATCAGGGAGAAGTTTACCATATTTCTCTAAAGCACATTCACCAGCCATAACTTTTTCCCATTCAATGTCTACACCCAAGGCTTCAATACAGCTTACAGTAGCATCGATTACTTCTGGGCCAATACCATCACCGGGAATTAAAGTTATTTTATAACTCATATTTATTACACCTTGAATTCTTTATATTTTTTAAGATAATTTAAAATACCCTTTTGCTTGACTAATTCTTTTCGGAAATTGTCCCAAGACTTAAATTCTATTTTCTTTCTATTATCACTTTTAATTACTCCTTTATCAAGGTCAACACTTATTATATCTGATTCTTTTAAAGAAGAAGTATCGGCTTCAATTAAAGCTAATCCTATATTAAAAGCATTGCGATAAAAAATACGAGCAAAACTTTTAGCTATAACGCAAATAATCCCAGCTTCCTTTATTACCCATGGAGCTTGTTCTCGAGAAGAACCCATGCCAAAATTTTCTCCAGCTACGATTATTGATTTATTCGGTATTAATTCTTGATAAAAATTTGGTCTGATATCTTCAAAAAGATATTTAGAAAGTTCTTTCATGTCAGTAATTGAGAACTTATACCTTCCGGAAATTATCCAATCAGTATTAATATTATCAACAAATTTGAATACTTGCCCATTTAAAATCATAATTATAAACTATCGAATTCGCTAAGATTCTTAACTTTATTGAGTGCTGCATCTTTTGTAATAATGCCCTTCTTATAAAGCATTTTTAATGACTTGTCCATAGTATTCATCCCATGTTGAGCTCCCATTTGAAGCAAAGAAGGGATCTGAGCAATATCATTTTCTCTAATTAAATTTCTTATTCCCGGAGTTGAAACCATAACCTCAGTTGCCAGAATTCTCCCCTTTCCATCAGCCTTCGGAATAAGCACTTGAGAAATTACACCTTGTAAGCATTCAGCAAGCTGAACTGTAACCTGTCGCTGTTGATGAGGTGGAAAAACATCAATTATCCTCTGTATAGTCTGAGGAGCATCAGGGGTGTGTAATGTAGCCAAAACTAAATGTCCAGTTTCAGCAGCAGTTAAAGTAGTAGCAACAGTGCTTAAATCACGCATCTCACCAACAACTATTACATCAGGATCTTGACGCAAAACTCTTTTTAAAGCCTCAGGAAAAGAATGGGTGTCTGAATATAATTCACGTTGTTTTATAATACTTTTTTTGCTAGCATAAATAAACTCAATCGGGTCCTCAATACAAACAATCAAATCTCTACGCGATTCATTAATAAAGTTAATCATCGATGCTAAAGTAGTACTTTTACCAGTTCCAGTAGGTCCAGTAATTAATACTAATCCATTAGGCTTTTGAACAAAATCATAAACTATATCTGGCAATCCTAATTCATCAATAGTAGGAATTTTCCTAGGAATTCGTCTTAAAGCCGCCTCAATATTCCCCTTTTGAACGTGAATGTTTACTCTAAAACGATCCAAATCTTTTAAAGCAAAAGAAAAATCAAGTTCCCTTTCTTTTTCAAATATAGCTTTTTGCTCATCATTTAACATGCTATAAATTAAATTTCTTGTTGCTTCTTTATCAAAAGCAGGCATACCAACAACTACAAGTCGACCATCAATTCTCAATATAGGTGGGTTATTCGCAGTAATATGTAGATCACTCGCTCCCTTCTCTTCGGTCAATTTAAGTAATGTAGTTATATTAGCCATAAATTTATCTCCTTTGTATTGTCATAAATTTATAATATAAAACTTACAAATATTTCCTAGGATCTGTAATTTTACCCTTAACCGCTGAAGCCACTACTGTTGCTGGCGAAGCAAGATGGATAAAGCTCTTAGGATTGCCCATTCGCCCCTTAAAATTCCTATTAGCTGTAGAAATTACCACTTCTCCATCTGCAGGAACTCCTTGATGAGTCCCAACACAAGGCCCACATCCTACAGGTAATATGATTGCTCCAGCTTCAATAAAAGTCTTTACTATGCCCTTTTTTAATGCTGCTAAAAAAACATCACGAGAAGCTGGGGCCACTAATAATTTAGTATCCTTGTCTACCTTTTTCCCTTTTATAATTTTAGCACCAATTTCTAAATCTTCCAAACGACCATTAGTGCAAGTACCAATAAATGCTTGATTAATTTTTGTTCCCTCCATTTCTTCTACTGAAAATCCATTGTCTACGCTATGTGATTTAGCGATTCTTGGAGACAACTTAGAAATATCATATTCAATTACTTTTTCATAATTACAATTTTTATCAGAATAAACCGGTCTAATATTCTTAGTGCCTTTCTTTTTAAGAAAATTTAAAACTTTTGCATCAGGCGCAATAAAGCCACACTTAGCGCCAAATTCAATAGTCATATTAGTAATAGTAAACCTAGCATCTAAAGATAATCTATTAATAACTTCGCCTGAAAATTCTACTGACTTATAAGTGGCTCCATTAGCACCTAAATCATTGATTATATAAAGAATAATATCTTTACTGTAAACTCCTTTAGGAATTTTACCAGTAACAATTATTTTTTGAGTCTCTGGAACCTTAAACCAATTTTTCCCAGTAGTAACAGCTACCGCTAAATCAGTAGAACCAACTCCAAAAGCTGCAGCACCTAAGGCACCAGCAGTTGATGTGTGAGAATCAGCTCCCAAAATAAGTGCACCTGGCCAAGCAAAACCTTCTTCAATGACTAATTGGTGTGATATTCCACATCCAACATCAAAAAATAAATTCTTATTTTTCTTTGAAAATTGACGCATGCCAGAATGAATTCTAGACACTCCAAGGTTTGGAGATGGACTACTATGGTCAATAAACATTGCATATTTCTTAGGTTTGCAAGGCTTCCCCATAGATTGTGCTATTGCCTCTAAAACCAAGGAAGTGGTTCCATCTTGGGAAAAACAAAAGTCAACCTTGCATATCCCAACATCTTCTGCCTTCAATGAAGAATTTGAATGAAAAGACAGTATTTTTTCTATTATTGTTTTTGCCATTTAATTATTTTTTTAAACTAGCTAAAAAATCTCCTACTCTATTAACACCTTTAGTAATTTGCTCCAAAGAAGTTGAAAAACTAAATCTTAAATATCCCTCTTGTCCAAAAGGATCTGCCGGTATGCATGAGGTCAAAAAATCTTCTAACAACCGAGTTGAAAAATCAAAAGAATTCAACCCACTTCCGCGTATATCACAAAATAAATAAAAAGTGCCTTGAGGCTTAATTGGTTTTAGCTCTAAAAATTTCGAAAGGCCTTCCCATATGAGGTCACGTCTATCTTGAAATTTAATTCTTATTTCTTCTTGCCAATCCTTATTGCCCAAAGCAGCTAAGGCTGCACTTTGAGAAATAGACGAAGCACAAGAGGTAGTATGATCAATTATTTTTGAAATCTGATTGACTATACTTTCATCAGCTACTAAATAGCCAATACGCCAACCAGTCATTGAAAATGTTTTTGAAAACCCATTTATAGTTATAGTTGATTTAAAAGCTCCGGGGAGAGAAGCAAAACTGATATGTTTTCGACCATCATAAACTAAGGCTTCATATATTTCATCACTAAGAACAAGAATATTCTTCTCCTTTGCCACTTTGAGAATCGCCTCTAATTCTTCTTTAGTATAGGTTACTCCAGTAGGGTTGCATGGATAATTAAGAATTAAAAGTTTGGTATTAGGAGTTATAGCTTTTTCTAATTCTACAGGATCAATTTTAAAGTCATTGGTCCTTTTAGTAGGCAAAACTACTGCCTTTGCTGAAGTCAATTTAACCATTTCGGGATAACTGACCCAATAAGGTGAAGGTATAATCACCTCATCTCCATGTGCCAACACACTAAACATAGCCACAAAAATAGCATATTTAGCACCAGCAGTAACAATTATATTGTTAGCAGAAGCTTTTATGTTGTTTTCTCGATTTAATTTAGTAGCTATTGCTTGTTTTAATTCAATTCGTCCTGCAGAAGGAGTATATTTAGTAAGCCCCTTATCAATTGCAGATTTGGCTTCTTCTTTTATGAATAGCGGAGTATCAAAATCTGGTTCACCACCAGCAAAATTCACAACATCTTTGCCTTCTCTTATTAATTTTTTAGTCAAGGCAGTTATTTTTAAGGTAGTTGACTTATTTAGCAAAGAAACTTGTGGATTCATCATAGTTCCCCTCCCTTAATTCCACTTCAAATGAAACGCTTTGGGTTTTCTATTGAGCAACGTTTTTGTCTTTCTTGAAAATCTTTTTTACCCCAGAAGTAAAACCCTTCTTAGGTTTTGCTTCCACTACAGGAGAGGCTTTTTTCAGGTCTGCTTCTTTAAGTTTATCTTTGCCTTCAGATTCAGTATCCTTACCTTTGCGCAGTTTACTAATCTTAGTCATCTTTGTTAATTCAATAAGAGAAAGCGGTGCCCCATCACCTTTACGCGTAGCTACACTCAATGTGCGAGTATACCCTCCACTCACCTTACTAAACCGTGGTCCAATTTCATCAAAAAGTTTTTTTACTAACTTATGATCTCCAAGAACACTATAAGCAAGACGTTTACCTGCTAAAGTTCCTTTTTTAGCCCAAGTAATTAGACCATCAACTTCACCTTTCAAATACTTAGCTCTTGAAGTAGTTGTAGTTATTCTTTCATTAATAATCACAGCTCTTAATAAAGATTTTATTAAAGCCTTTCTTTGAGATTGTGAACGTGAAAATCTTTCACTCTTTTTTCTATGTCTCATAGCATATTTAATTTATTTCTATCTACTTTTACCCCTAAGGAAAGCCCCATTGTTTTAAGCAATGCCACAACTTCATTTAAGGATTTTTTACCAAAATTCCTATAAGCTAGAATTTCTGGCTCTGTCTTCTCAACTAACTCAACCATAGTTTTTATGTTAGCATCACGAAGACAGTTATTACTACGCACTGAAAGTTCTAATTCTGAAACTGGAAGTTTTAACTTTTCATAATAAGAAATCTCTTCAGGGGTCAATTCTTCATACTCTTCCTCAGGAAGTTCACCTAAAGTAAAGAAAAGCTCTAAATGCTTATTCATTACTTTAGCAGCATAAATCAAAGCCTCTTTAGGCTCAATACTAGCATTAGTAAAAATTTCTAAAATTAATTTATCATAATCAGTTCTTTTCCCAACACGAGTATTTTCTACCTTAAAAGCTACCCGTTTAACTGGGGTAAATACAGAATCAATAGGAATAACTCCTAAAGCCATTCCTTCACGCTTGTTCATATCCGAAGGAACAAAACCTCTGCCTCTGCCTACTTCCATTTCAATATCTAATTTTGCTCCCTTAGAAGTAAGGGTAGCAATATGCAAATCCGGATTAATTATCTCAATGGTCTCATCAGTTATAATATCCTTTGCTTTAATTTCTTTCTCACCACTTTCTTTTATTGTAATCTTTTTTGGTGAACGAGAATACGATCTTAAAATAAGATTCTTGATATTTAGCATAATATCTGGAACATCCTCTAGAATTCCATCAATAGTTGAAAACTCATGAGAAACTCCATCTATCTTAACTGAAGTTACTGCTGCGCCTTCAATAGAAGAAAGAAGAACTCTTCTCAAACTATTACCTAAAGTCACTCCAAAGCCTCTTTCTAATGGTTCAGCAATGATTTTTCCATAATTTGGAGTATATGAATCTTGTTCAACTGTTATGCGCTTAGGAAATTGAAAATCCCGCCACGTTATTCCCATCTTTTACCTCCTGCTTCGCTGATTACAGCGATTATTAATTGATTACAACGATTATATCTATGTAATCTTTCTTCAATCTGTGTAATCTCTTTATTTTATTTAGAATAAAGCTCTACAATTAACTGCTCATTAACTGGGATAACTAAATCTTCTTTTTCAGGAAGACGTAAAATCTTTGCCTGAAGATTATCATTATCTACCTGCATCCAAGCAGGAACGCTTCTTTCTTTCGAATTTATTTCAATATTCCCTTTTAATTCCGTCTTAAAAGTATCTTTTGCTTTTATTATGATTGTTTGTCCTTCTTTAACTATGTAGGAAGGTATGTCTACTCTCTTTCCTTCAATAAACACAAACCCATGCTGTACAATTTGTCGAGCATGATTGCGAGAAAAAGCAAAAAGAGTACGATAAACAATATTATCCAATCTTCTTTCTAAAAATTGAATTAATACCCTTCCTGTAACTCCACGGGCTTTATGAGCTAAATTAAAAAATCTTTTAAATTGTTTCTCCAACATACCATACATTCTTTTAACTTTCTGCTTCTCTCTTAACTGTAAAGCATAATTAGTAAGTTTAGCACGTTTTGGAACAGCACTACCAGGAGGCGTAGGCCGTTTAGAAAAAGAACATTTTTCAGTTATACACCTTGGCCCTTTTATAAATAACTTTTCCCCTGCTCTCCGACATAATCTACACTTTGCTTCTGTATATCTTCCCATCTTTAACTTTTCTCCTAATTTATCTATTTTTTCTTAAAATTATTATTACACTCTTCGTTTTTTCTTCGGCCTACAGCCATTATGCGGCATAGGAGTAATATCTTTTATTTTTTTTACGCTTAGACCTGCAGCTTGAAGCGATCTAATAGCTGACTCTCTTCCTGGACCTGGACCTTTAACTAAAGCTTCTACTTCCTTTAAACCCATCGTTTTAACTTGCTTTGCTGCATTAAAAGAAGCCATCTGGGCAGCATATGGCGTAGACTTCTTTGCACCCTTAAACCCTACAGCACCAGCTGAAGCCCATGCTAAAACATTTCCTTGCAAATCAGTAATAGAGATTATTGTATTGTTGAAAGTCGCTTTAATATGAGCAACACCAATACTAGATGTTAGTTGGACCTTCTTTTTTCTTTCCTTTTTCTTCTTTTTGGCCATTATTACTCCTAATATTACTTTTTGATTCCGCCTACTCTTGGTTTAGGACCTTTACGAGTACGTGCATTACACTTCGTACGTTGTCCACGAACTGGAAGCCCTTTTCTGTGACGCGATCCTCGATAACTACCTATATCAATTAGTCTACGTATATTTTGGGAAATTTCTCGACGCAACTCACCTTCTATTCGATAATTAGTCTGTACAAAAGAAGCGATCTGAGAAATATCTTCTTCACTCAAGTCAGAGGTTTTTCTTTCTGGATCTATCCCAATGTCATTAAGAATCTTAACTGACGTTACAGGACCGATACCATAAACATACCTCAACGAAATCTTTATTTTTTTATTCTTAGGAATATCTACACCGAAAATTCTTGGCATTATAACACCTCTTTGCTTTAGCCTTGTCTTTGTTTATGCTTAGGATTCTTACAGATAACCCTTACCACTCTTTTTCTTTTTATTATTTTACACTTGTCACAAATTTTTTTAACTGATGCTTTTACTTTCATTCCTTAACCTCGTTACTTTTCTCGATATGTTATTCTTCCTCTTGCTAAATCATAAGGAGAAAGCTCCAACTTTACCTTGTCACCAGGAAGAATTCTAATAAAATGCATTCGCATCTTACCAGAAACATGCGCGATAACAACATGTCCATTTTCCAATTTTACTCTAAACGTTGCATTTGGCAAAGCTTCTATAATTTCGCCATCAACTGCAATTAATTCTTCTTTTGCCATATTTAATTTATACCTTTGCTGCCACTACAACTCTTTTTTTATTCTCTTAAAAATCTCTTGGACATCTCCTCGTCCATCAATTTTAATAAGTTTATTTTTATTTTTATAAAACTCTAAAATCTTACTAGCTTCATTAATAAATACTGACCAGCGTTTCTTGATAACTTCTGGACTATCATCTTTTCTTTGTATTAACTCTTTACCGCACATATCACAAATACCTTCTTTAGCTGAAGGCAAACTTGCTAAATGATAATTAGCACCACACGATCCACAAATTCTTCTTTGAGAAAGACGATCAATAATTGTTTGTTCATCAATATCTAAATAAATAATTTTATCAACATCACTATTCTTCTTAGATAAAATTCTTTCTAATTCCTTAGCTTGATCTAAATTACGAGGATATCCATCAAGCAAAAAACCACCATCATCTATATTCTCTTCAATTACTTGTGAGACTAATTGATCAGAGACTAAAGCTCCTTTATCCATAAGACTTTTGACTTCTCTGCCTAAGCTGCTGTCCTTTCTAACCTCTTCTCTTAGAATATCTCCTAATGATATTCGCCTAACACCAAGAAAATTTGCCAATAGCATTACCTGAGTTCCTTTACCCGACCCTGGTGCACCAAAAAGAATTACTCTCATTTTCTCCCCTTTAAAGTGCTACCTTTAATAAAACCATCGTAATGACGTACAAGTAATTGCCCTTCAATTTGTTTCATTGTATCTAAAACTACTCCTACCATAATTAAAAGAGTAGTCCCGCCAAAAAGCGAAGCCAAAGCATAAGACGGTACTTTAAATACATGCATAACAATATTAGGAAATATAGCAATAAAACCAACATAGATAGCGCCAATAAAAACAATTCGTGAAGCCACAAAATCAAGATAATTTGCCGTAAGCTTGCCTGGTCTTATTCCAGGGACAAAACCTCCATACTTCTTTAAATTATTAGATATCTCTAAAGGATTGAATACCATTGCCGTATAAAAATACATGAAAAACATAATCATTGCAACAAAAATAGCATTGTACCATAGTCCTCTTTGTTGGACCATAGTCTGTAAAAAAGTAAGAAATCCCCCTTTTTGAGGAAAAAACATTAACAATGTAGCCGGAAAAGAAATAACACAACTAGCAAAAATTATAGCAATAACTCCTGACATATCTAATTTTATTGGCAAATAAGTGCTCTGACCGCCATAAACACGTCTTCCAACAACTCGTTTCCCATATTGGATAGGAATTCTTCGTTGAGCCTGGGTAAAGAGAACTACTGCTGTAAGCATTGCTAAAAATAAAATTGCTAATGCAATTATTATTGGAGTACCAATTTGTCGTTTAGAAGGGTCAAAGGGTGAATAAAGAATCCAAAGCTGGCGTAAAGAAGATGGAATGCGAGAAATAATACTTACAGTAATAATTATAGATATTCCATTACCAATTCCTCTTTCTTGAATCTGTTCACCTAGCCACATAACAAATATCGTACCACAAGTTAAAGTAAGTATTGTAATCAGCTTAAACATTATTCCTGGAGTAGGAACAATTATGATACTATCAAAATTTGCTGGATTTTCTAGCCATAAAGATAAGAACAATCCTTGCACTGCGCATAAAACAAAAGTGAAATATCTAGTATACTGGTTTATTCGTTCATACCCAGCCTTACCTTCTTTAGCAATTTTCTCTAAAGCTGGTACAACACCAGTAAGTAGTTGCATAATAATTGAGGCTGAGATGTATGGCATTATGCCTAAAGAAAAAATACTCAACCGGGTTAAAGCACCACCTGTAAAAAGATTAACCATACCAAAAAGGCCTTGACCTTGAGTTTTAGCAAGTTTATCAAAAAACTGAGTTAAAGCAAAAGTATCTACTCCGGCAGTAGGAATAAAACAACCAGCACGATAGACAATTAATAAAGCTAAAGTTATAAAAATCTTTCGCCTTAGCTCCTCTATTTTAAATATATTACTTACCGAGTTAAACACTCTATACTTCCTCCAGAAACCTTAATAAGTTCTTCAACTTTAGCAGAAAACTTATCTACCTTAATTACTAATTTTTTTGAAAGATCCCCTTCTATCTTTGCTAAAACTTTAACTGGCCTTTTTTCATCTCGTATTAACCCAAGCTTCTTTAATAGTACAGGATTAATTTCTTCAGTACCTTTTGCCTTTTTCTGAATTTCCCCTAAATTAACTACTTGATACTCTACTTTTCGAAGAGATTTAAAACCTCTTTTAGGTAATTTTCTAGCTAAAGGTAAATTGCCACCCTTAAAACCAGCATATGGCAATTTCTTACCTGAACGCTGACCAGCACCTTTATGTCCTCGACCAGCAGTTTTACCAGTTCCACTACCAGGCCCACGGCCTTTTCTTTTAGGTTTCTTAACTTTTTTCCCTATCTTTGTAATATTAGATAAATTCATTTTTTAATCCTTCGGTAATAATTCAGACCTTCTTTCTCCACCTTTTAAACTATTTAATCCTTGAAAGGTAGCTTTAACTACATTTACTGGATTGGTTGTATTCTTTAAATTTTTAGTTAAGATATCCTTTATTCCTGCACATTCACAAACTGCTCTTACTGGAGCGCAAGCAACAACACCAGTTCCTTTTCCTGCTGGTTTAAGCAAAATACCTGCAGCAGAAAATTTTCCAATAATTTCATGTGGAATGCTTGTCCCTTTCTTGTTTATTAAAATTACTTGCTTTTTTGCTTTATTTATCCCTTTTTTTATTGCATCAGCAACTTCATTAGCCTTACCTAAAGCAAAACCAGCTGAAGAAATTCCATCACCAACAACTACTAAAGCAGAAAAACCTAAGTTCTTACCACCCTTAGTAACTTTAGTGGTTCGATTAATAAAAAGAACTTTTTCGATAAAACCACTATCCTTACTACCAGCCTTATTATTTTTATTCCTATTATCCTTCAAAGTTTCAATCCTCCTTCTCTTGCTCCTTCAGCTAGTTTTTTTACTCTACCATGGTATTTATAACCACCACGATCAAAGCTAACAGTTTCAACTCCCAAGCTTTTAACCTTCTCAGAAATAATTTTACCAACTTCCTTAGCTGCATCTTGGTTTGTAGTTTTTATTTTCTTCTCCTTTCCGCCAGAGGCGGATCCGCCTTTGGCGGAAAATTCTTTACTTAAAGTCGAGACAGCCGTTATCACCTTACCGGCAGCATCATTAATCACTTGAGCATAGATGTGTTTTTTGCTCCTAAATACCACCAATCGTGGTCGACTCTCTACTCCTCTAACTTTACGAGCAATACTTTTGTGTCTTCTTTTTCTTCCTATTTTTTTCACTTATTTACCTCGTTGCTTATTCTCTACTTTCTATTTTGCTAAGGCTTTTCCTAGCTTTTTACGTACTTCTTCTCCTGAATACCTTATACCTTTACCTTTGTATGGTTCAGGAGGATATATTTTTCTTATTTTTGCAGCAAATTCACCAACTTTTTGTTTATCAATCCCTTCGATAAGAATATGAGTTGCAGTTGGAGTTGACACTTTTAAGCCTTCAGGAACATCCCGTTCTACAGGATGAGAAAATCCTACATTTAAAGCAAGTTTTTTACCTTTCATCTGAGTCTTATACCCTACACCAATTATATCTAGCTCTTTTTTAAATCCTTCAGTTACACCTTTTACCATATTCCCAATTAAGACTCTTATCGTTCCATGAAGGCTTCTTGACAGTTTGGAATCATTCACTCTTGCAACGGTTAAAGTGTTATCCTTAATCTCTACTTTAATGTTTTCTGGAATATTAAGATCTAACTTGCCACCCTTACCTTCAACAAGACAAAGGTTACCTTCTATCTCAACTTTTACATCTTTTGGTAATTCTAATATTTGTTTTCCTACTCTTGACATCTTATATCACCAAACCATCCCAATAACTTCTCCACCAAGGCCTTTCTCTTTAGCTTCTCTATCAGTAAGCATTCCTCCAGAAGTAGAAACTATAGTTATTCCATAACCATTCAAAGCTCTTGGAATATCCTTACTTTTGGTATAAACTCTTCTTCCTGGGGTAGAAATCTTTTTTATTTTTTCAATAATACTCTTTCTGCCATCATACTTCAAATAAACTTTGATTTCCTTAAATTTCTCTAAGTCAACTTCTTTAAAATTTTCTATGTATCCTTCTTTTTTTAAAATTTCACAAATTTTTAATAAAGAATTCGAATAGGGGATATTAGCATCCTCTTTACTTACTTTCAAAGCATTCCTTATTATTGTAAAAGTATCACTAATTAAATCTGTTCTACTCATTTTATTGCCTTCTCACTTTTTTATTTTACTCACCTTAAAATTAACCAGCTTACCAGCTAGCTTTTTTTACCCCAGGAATCATACCTTGCCAAGCAAGTTGTCGAAAACAAATCCGACAAAGTTCAAAATCACGCATATAAGCCCTAGGTCTGCCACAAAGACGACAACGGTTTTTATATCGGGTAGAAAATTTTACTTTTTTCTTCTCCCTCTTCCACTTTTCAATTTTAGCTGTAGTTGCCATTCTACCTCCTAAACGGAAACCCAAATGACTTAAGCAATTCTCTTGCTCCTTCGTCATTAATTGAGCTAGTATTAATAGATATATTCATACCCTGTGTTCTGCCTACCCTATCAAGGTTGATTTCGGGAAATATACCCTGTTCAGATAATCCAAAAGTATAATTTCCTCTTCCATCAAAAGACTTCACAGGAAAACCTCTAAAATCACGGATTCTAGGACTTGCTATTGTAATAAAACGATCTAAAAATTCATACATCATATTTTTTCGTAAAGTCACACAACAACCGATAGCTTGTCCTTCTCGTAGTTTAAAATTAGATATTGGCTTACAAGAACGACATATCTTAGCTTTTTGACCAGTAATTATTCCTAATTCCTCAGCTGCTTTTTCGATAATCTTAGAATCAGTAATAGCTGCCCCAACACCCATATTTACAACGATCTTTATCAAGCGAGGCACAGCAAGATCATTGCTACATTTAAGCTTATCCTTTAATTGAGGAGTAATTTCCTCTCTATACATCGTAAGCAAACGCGGTACGTATTTTTTCTCTAAATTGGCTTCTGACATTTTTTACAAATCCTTGTTTTACTCTTATCGTCGGCTATCTTCACGCCGAATCTTACACCTTTATTACAACTACCACAAAATAATGCTACATTAGAAATGTTAATAGTTGCTGGAATTTCTTTTATTCCTCCAGTTTCATTTTCAGAACGACGACGAACATGTTTTTTTACTAAATTTACATTATCAACTATAACTCGTTTAGTTTTAGCGCTGATTCTTAAAATCTTTCCAGTTTTACCCTTACCTTTGCCAGCGATAACTATAACTTTATCACCTTTCTTAATTGCTAAACCCATCTTTTTTCCTTTTTTTCAGTATCAAGCCATGAGTATTGTGTAATTCTTTAATCAAAAAACTCGATACTATATACTATGTACTATATACTCACAGCTAGATAACCTCTGGAGCTAAAGATAATATCTTACTAAATTTATCTCTAAGCTCTCTTGCTACCGGACCAAAAACTCTTGTTGCCCGAGGATTACCTTGCTTATCAATTATTACACAAGCATTCTTATCAAATTTAATAGCTAAACCATCCTTTCTCTTAATGGGATAACGTGTTCTTACCACCACCGCTCTAACAACTTCACCTTTTTTTATTGCAGCATTAGGCGTAGCAATTTTAACACTTGCAGTAATAACATCACCAATGTCAGCATGATCCTTATTTTTTTTACCAATAACACTAATGAAAGCAATGGTTTTTGCTCCACTATTATCAGCTACATCTAGTCTGGTTCTAGTATAAATCATTTTACAATCTCAAGTAGTCTAAAGCACTTGTCTTTAGAAAAAGGTCGACATTCAATTATTTTCACCCGGTCACCATTTTTAGCTTCATTTTTAACATCATGAGCTTTAAATTTCTTTTGCTTTGTTACTGGTCTTTTATACAGCTGATGCGAAGATTTTAACTTTACTAAAACAGTAATAGTTTTATCACTCTTATCAGAAGTAACCACGCCTTCTACGACTTTACCTTTTTTCACTATCGGCTCCTTGTTTTAACAGAGATTACGCTGAAATCTCCTTTTTTTCATTCAAAACCGTAAAAATACGAGCAATATCTTTTTTGACCACTTTAAACAAATGCGGTTTTTCCACTCCACTACGACGCTTAAATTGTAATTCCATAAGCTGTTTATTCAAATCGTCTAACTTAGCTTGTAATTCTTGTTTTGATAACCCTTGTAATTCTTCAATCTTCATCTTTCTATTTATCCTTCCTTATTTATCTTTAATATTTATCGTTTTCTAGTTACAAATGTAGTCTTAAAGGGTAATTTATAAGCAACTGAACGAAACGATGCTCTAGCATAATCTTCAGGAATTCCTCCTAATTCAAATAAAACTCTTCCTCTTCTTATGACTGCTACCCAACTTTCGACTTCGCCCTTACCTTTACCTTGACGACACTCAGCAGGTTTTTTTGTTACTGGTTTATCAGGGAAAACCCTTATCCACAACTTCCCACCTCTTCTCAAACGCCTAGTAAGAATAATTCTTACAGTTTCAATCTGAGTGTTTTTAAGCCATGCTGGGCCTAAAGCTTTTATTCCATACTCACCAAAGGAAACTTTGGAACCAGCAACAGCAAGACCTTTGCGTCTTCCACGTTGAGTTTTTCTATATTTGACTCTCTTAGGTATAAGCATAATTAATTCTTTTGATTCTCTTTAATTAAATAATGTCCTAATCTCTTCTCGCCTTTATAAATCCATACTTTGATTCCTATAGCTCCATAAGTAGTCCTAGCGATATAGAATCCATAATCTATATCAGCCCGAAAAGTTTGTAAAGGTACTTTACCATGTTTATAAGACTCTTTACGCGCAATTTCTACTCCGCCTAAACGACCTGAACATTTTATCTTTATTCCCTCTCCACCAGCAGAAACTGTTTGCTGTATAGCTTTTTTCATTGCCCTTCTAAAATGTACTCGTCTAATAAGTTGAAAGCCAATCATCTCAGCAACTAATTGTGCTTCTAACGCCGGTTCAGTAACTTCTTCTACATCAATAATAATTTCTTTTTTGGTCATTCTACCCAACTCTGCTTTTACTCGTTCAATATCTTGACCACGTCTGCCGATAATAACTCCAGGCCTTGAAGTTCTTATTCTAATTTTTACAATTCCTAAGGATACTCTTTCTACCACTATCGTAGCTACTGAACCTCTAGAATAACTTCTCTTAACATGTTCTCTTATCTTTACATCTTCTTCTAAAAAATCAGCAAATTCTCTCTTTTTAGGAGTAAACCAACGTGAAAGCCAATCTTTACCAAATCCAATTCTTAATATGTAAGGGTGAACTTTTTGTCCCATAAGCTTATTTCTTGTTTACTCCTTTAATTAATTTTTCTGAACTTCCCAATTCTATTAAAATATGTGCTGTCCTCTTCCGAATCATTGTTGCTCGACCAAAAGAAGCTGCACGATGCCTCTTTAAAACTGGGCCAGGATTGGCTACAACTTTATGAATAAATAGTCTACTCTCGTCATACCCTTTAACTTTAGCATTAGCCACAGCTGACTTTAACACTTTGTTTAAATGATAAGCACCTTTTTTATTAATTAATGCCAACTTAGCCATTGTTCCAATTGCCTTTCCATTTTTTATCAAGGCAATAACTGGTCGAACCTTTGTCGGAGAAATCCTAACGTATTTTGCTTCTGCTCTAGCTATCATAATAAACTCTTCTAACCTTATTTCTTCTGTATTGCTTTCTTGGCTTTTATACCACCATGTTGTTTAAATATTCTAGTTGGCACAAATTCACCCAAACGATGACCAACCATCCCTTCAGTTACAAAAACTGGAATATGTTTTCTACCATTATGAACTGCAAATGTAAGCCCTACAAACTCAGGATCAATCATTGAACTACGCGACCAAGTCTTTATAGCTTTACGACTCCCCTCTCCTTTAGATGCACGAGCTTTTTTTAACAACTTAGGATCAATAAACGGACCTTTTTTTAATGAACGACTCATCTTTTAGATTTCCTTTTTTTAGCTCTTCTCTTAATAATATATTTACTGCTCCTATTTCTAGGATTTCTAGTTTTTGCACCTTTGGTAGGTTTTCCCCAAGGAGTAACTGGATGAGGATTACCTTGTCCAGCTTTTCCTTCACCACCACCATGAGGATGGTCAATCGGATTCATAGCTACGCCTCTTACTTTAGGACGTCTACCTAACCAACGTATTTTGCCAGCTTTGCCATGCCTAAACGAAGCATGCTCTATTAAGCCCATCTGCCCTACAGTGGCACGACAATCTTCTTTTAATAAACGAATCTCACTAGATGGCATACGCAATTGTGCATATCCTTTTTCTTTAGCCATAAGCTGAGCAGAACTACCTGCACTTCTAGCTAAAATCCCACCTTTATCTGGATTCATCTCTATATTATGAACTACAGTCCCCATAGGCATATGTTTTAATTTCATGCAATTTCCAGGCTTTATATCTACCTGGGAATCAGCTGCGCTTATTATTTTATCGCCAACTTTTAGCTTATCTGGCCAAATAATATATCTTAATTCAGAATCAGGATACTTTATTAAAGCAATACGAGCGCTACGGTTAGGATCATACTCAATAGCTGCTACATCACCAAGAACATCAAATTTATTTCTTTTAAAATCTATAATCCGATATTTGCGCTTATTTCCTCCACCTCTACGTCTGACTGTTATTCTACCGCGATTATTTCTACCACCACTCTTTTTTAAGCTAGTAGTTAGAGACTTCTCGGGTTGACTTTTAGTAATTTCAGCAAAATCAGAAATTACCTTAAATCTCTGTGAAGGCGTTATTGGTCTAAACTTTTTTAATCCCATATTTATGTAATTTTAATTTCAAATCCCTCTCTTAAAGTAACAATAGCTTTCTTCCAATCAACAGTCTTCCCTGCTTGATTAGATCTAAGTCTTTTAGTTTTGCCCTTAACCATCATAGCTGAAGTTCTCGCAACTTTAACCTTATATATTTTTTCTATTGCCCGTTTTATTTCTATTTTATTAGCATCTCTATCAACTTTAAAAGTATACTTCCTGAGAGCAGAATCACGAGCGGACTTCTCTGTAACTATTGGTGACTTAATAATTGAATATACGCTTTTTACGATAGACACTTTTTAACCCTCTCTTCCATATCTCTTAAAGCACCTTTAGTTAAAACTAATTTTTTACAATCAATAACCTCTTTAGTATGAACATCACTAGCTTTAGCTAACAATACTTTCTTTATATTGCGAGTTGCTAGTTTAAGATCATTTTCTACTTTACTAGCTATTAATCGAATCTTTATTCCATCTAATTTCAAACTTTTAAGAATTTTAGAAAAATCCTTAGTTTTATGTGAACTAATACTTATATCGCTAAGGATTAAGATTTCTTTATCTCGTAATTTAGCATTAAGTGCACTCTTTAATGCCATAGTTTTCATCTTATGCGGCAGCTCCTTATAATAAGACCGTGGTTTAGGACCAAAGGTAACTCCACCCCCACGCCAAAGAGGAGAACGAATTGAACCTACTCTTGCTCGTCCGGTACCTTTTTGCCGCCAAGGCTTTGCTGTGCTACCTTGAACTTCACCTCTAGTTTTAGTTGAAGCCAATCCCTTTCTTTGATTAGCTAAATACGCTACTACTGCTTGATGAAGAAGGGCTTCAGAAATCTTACCATCAAAAACTTTTGTTTCTAACTCAATTTGTTCTACTTCTTTACCTTGAATATTTAGAACTGGTAAGCTTAAACTCTTTGGTTTTGTAACAGTCTTCTTAATTGATTTCTTTTTAGTACTACTTTTGCTAATCTCTTTCTTTTTCATTCTAAATACCTAAAAACTTATTTTATTTTTTTTAAATTTACAATTGCTCCTCTAGCACCTGGAACATTCCCTTGAAGAAAAATAAGATCTTTCTCTTTATCAATCTTCAGAACCTTTAAATTCTTAGTTACACGAAAACAATTACCCATATGTCCTGGCATACCAAGACCTTTAATTATTTTTGAAGGATAAGCTGAAGCTCCAGCTGAGCCCAGACGCCTATGCATCGTATGTCCATGTGCCGCCGGTTGCCCACTCCAACCATGTCGTTTCATACCTCCAGCAAAACCTTTTCCTTTAGTCTTAGCCCTTACATCTATCTTTTCACCAACTTCAAAAATCTCCACACCAAATTGACGAGGGTTAACTGGCTTTTCTTCCTCCACACTCTCACTCTTATCTATTTCTTCAGAATCAGAAGGTTTGGCTTCTGTAATCTCTTCTTTAACTTCTGTAGTCTCTTCCTTAACTTCATTTTGAACTTGTTGGACTTCTTCCTGAGGTTGTTCTTTAACATCTGAAGATGAAAATGAAAAATCAGCACCTTCTTCAACCTCTACTTCTCTAATCAGTTTACAAGGCTCTATACCTAATTTATCAAAGTACCCTTTCACTGGTTTCTTCATTTTACCAATTCGCGCCTCTTTAATTTTGAAGCAACCAATTTTAGCCTTTGTTTGGTTAGAATAGGTTACTTTCTCCAAAACATAAACTGGTTCCACCTCTATTAAAGTAGTAGGCAAAAGATTACCTTCTTCATCAAAGAGTTGAGTCATTCCAATTTTTTTTCCGTAAATTTCTCTAATCATGCTCTTCCTCACAATTGTAAACAAAAGTAATACTCCCAGACAATACAAATGCCTGATCTGTATTACTCCTATGATCATTATTCTCGAAGCTTCTTCAGCTACACCTCTTGCTTAATCTCTACACTAACTCCTGCAGGCAAATTTAGCTTTCTTAAAGCATCGATTGTCTTTGGTGTTGGTTTATCCAAATCGATAATGCGCTTATGAATTGCTAACATAAATTGCTCACGTGATTTTTTATTAACGTTAGTGGAGCGATTAACAGTAAAAATCTTTTTCTTCGTAGGTACAGGCATGGGACCATAAACTTTTGCTCCAGTCCGTGTAGCTACTTCAGCTATTTCTTGTGCAGACTGATCCAAAATCCTATGATCAAACGCTTTTAATTTTATTCTTAACCTAAGCATAGTCCATGCCTTTAACCACTTATTGTTTGTGGTTTATTCCTTTTATTCAATAACCTCTGTTATTACTCCAGCTCCTACTGTTCTTCCACCTTCACGAATAGCAAACCTTAATTCTTTTTCTGCTGCTACTGGCTGAATCAATGTAATTTCCAATACTACATTATCTCCTGGCATAACCATTTCTACCCCTTTAGGTAATTGGCATGTTCCAGTAACATCAGTAGTACGGAAATAAAATTGTGGCCTATATCCTGCAAAGAAAGGAGTATGTCTTCCACCTTCTTCTTTCTTTAATGCATACATTTGAGCCTTGAACTTAGTATGAGGCGTAATTGAGCCAAGCTTAGCCGCAACCATTCCTCTTTCAACGCCCTCTTTTTCTACACCTCTTAACAGCAAACCAACGTTATCTCCAGCTTGGCCTTCATCAAGAAGTTTTCTAAACATTTCAACTCCAGTAACAACTGTCTTAGTAATTTCAGGACGAATTCCTATTAATCCTATTTCTTCACCAACTTTAACTTTTCCTCTTTCAATCCTTCCGGTAACTACTGTTCCCCGTCCAGAGATTGAGAAAACATCTTCAACAGCCATAAGAAATGGTTTATCAACATCTCTTTTTGGTGTAGGAATATGCTCATCTACAGCCTTCATTAAATCATTAATCGGTTTACAATTTGGACAATCTTCTTTCCCGCATCCACATTCCATTGCCTTTAAGGCCGAACCTTTAACAATAGAAATATCTTTACCAGGAAATTCATACTTAGTAAGTAAATCTCTGATTTCTTCTTCTACTAATTCAACTAACTCGGCATCTTCCATTTGATCAACCTTGTTGATGAAAACAACAACTGCTGGAACATTTACCTGACGAGCTAGGAGAATATGTTCTCTTGTTTGCGGCATAGGTCCATCAGTAGCTGCCACAACTAAAATTGCTCCATCCATTTGCGCTGCACCAGTAATCATATTCTTGATATAATCAGCGTGACCTGGGCAATCAATGTGAGCATAATGACGACTATCAGTTTCATATTCAACGTGAGCAATATTGATAGTTACTCCGCGTTCCTTCTCTTCCGGTGCTTTGTCAATATCTTCAAACTTAAGTGCTTTAGCCTTACCTTGAGCCGCTAAAACCGAAGTTATTGCCGAAGTCAATGTTGTTTTACCATGATCAACGTGGCCAATAGTGCCGATATTGAGATGGGGTTTTGTCCTTATAAATTTTTCTTTTCCCATGCTACACCTCCTTATCCAATTAAATTCCTAATATTTTTAATAATAACTCTTCCGGTACTTTCTCGTAATACGAAGGTTCTATTGTATATGATGCTCTGCCTTGTGTCAAGTTTCTAAGTGTATCTGCGTAATTAAAAACTTCAGACAAAGGTACATCAGCCTTTACAATACGAAGATTTTTTCTCTCGCGTATAGACGATATTTTTGCTCTACGCGAATTTAAATCCCCAATCACTTGACTAACATACTCAGTAGGTGAAATTACCTCCAAGTCCATAACAGGCTCCAGTACAACTGATTTCGCTTTACGTAACCCCTCTTTAATTCCTATTTCTCCAGCAACTTTAAAAGCTAATTCTGATGAATCAACATCATGGTAAGAACCATCAATTAAAGTTGCTTTTATATCAACTACAGGATAACCTCCTAAAATACCACTCTCAACAGCCTCAAGAACTCCTTCTTTAACTGAGGAAATATATTCTTTAGGAATGGCACCTGACTTTATTTTATTCTCAAAAACAATACCTTTACCTTTTTCTAAAGGTTCCATAAGTAATACTACATGACCATATTGACCACGTCCTCCAGCCTGCTGAACAAATTTACCTACTGACTCAATCCTACGAGTAATTGTTTCTTTGTAAGCAACTTGAGGTTTACCAACTCTTGCGGTTACATTAAATTCTTTTATTAGTCGATCAACCATAATCTCAAGATGTAATTGTCCCATACCAGAAATTATATTCTGACCCGTTTCACGATTATAAGCTACTTTAAAAGACGGATCCTCATCAGAAAGTTTTTTTAATCCTCCAAAAAGTTTTTCTTGATCAGCTTGAGTTTTAGGTTCAATAGCCAAAGAAACAACTGGCTCAGGAAACTTTATTGCTTCTAAAAGAATTGGATGGCTACTGTCGCAAATAGTATCTCCAGTAGTCATATCTCTTAGACCTACTAAACAAACGATGTCACCAGCTCGCGCTTCCTTAACAACCTCTTGTTTGTTAGCATGCATTTTTAAAATTTTCATTACTTTTTCTTTAGTTTTCTTGGTAACGTTATATACCTGAGATCCATTTTTAATCTTGCCTGAGTAAACTCTGATATAAAATAATTTTCCTAAGAAAGGGTCAGTGGCAACTTTAAAACATAGAGCACATAAAGAAGACTTTTCTGAAATTTTAACTATTTGCTCCTCGCCCTTTGCCTCATTTAAACCAACAAGCTCTCTAGCCTCTAATGGTGAAGGAAGATAATCACAAACAGCATCAAGGAGCTGTTGGATTCCTTTATTCTTTAAGGCTGAACCACAAAGCACTGGAATGAATTTATTCATTAAAACATATTTTCTTATCACTTTTTTACTTTCTTCAGAAGTTATTCCATCACTGTTAATCACCTTTTGCATAACTTCATCATCAAGCTCAGCTAATTTCTCTACTAAGCCTTCCTTGGCTTTAATTACAGCTTCTCTCATGTCTTCAGGAATTTCACGACACACAACTTTTTCACCCAATTCGCCCTCATAATATAAAGCTTTGTCAGCAAGCAAATCCACTAAACCTAAAAACTGATCATCTTTATATATAGGCAATTGAACTGGAGCCATAGAAACTTGAAGTTTTTCTTGCATATCACTAAGTACATTAAAAAAATCAGCTCCTACTCTATCCAGTTTATTAACAAAAGCAATACGAGGAATATGATACTTATCAGCTTGGCGCCATACCGTCTCTGACTGAGGCTCTACTCCACCAACTCCACAAAAAACAACCACCACTCCATCTAAAACTTTCAATGACCTCTCTACCTCAACTGTAAAATCAATATGCCCCGGAGTATCAATTATATTAATCTGCTTATCCTGCCACTTACAAAAAGTAGCAGCAGAAGTAATAGTAATTCCTCTTTCTTTTTCTTGAACCATCCAATCAGTAGTTGCTGTTCCATCATGGACTTCTCCAACTTTATATGTACGACCAGTATAAAATAAAACTCTTTCAGTAGTCGTAGTTTTACCGGCATCAATATGGGCTATGAAACCAATATTTCTTATTAAATCTAAACCCTTTTCCATAATTGCAACTTTTGTACTATTCACTTATATTAATACTTAAAATGTGCAAACGCTCTATTAGCTTCTGCCATTTTATGTGTGTCCTCTTTCTTTTTAATTACTGGCCCCTCTCCCTTAAAAGCAGAAATAATTTCTTCAGCCAATTTTATTTTCATTGGCTTACCCTTTTTCTTTAAAGCCGAATCTTTTATCCAACGTATAGCGATAGATATCCCTTTTTCCTTAGTTACTTCTAAGGGAACCTGATAAGTTGCTCCCCCAATTCTTCTAGGTTTAACATTCATCCGAGGACGAGCATTATCTACAGCTGCAAAGAAAGCTTTTATTGGATCTTCTTTTGTTCGTTGGGAAACAATATCAAAAGCATCGTAAATAATTTTTTGAGCGATACTTTTCTTACCATCACGCATAATAATATTAACCAAATTACCTACTACTATAGAATCATACTTTGAGTCTGGTTTTATGTCTCTTTTAGGTGCTCTCCTTCTTCTCATATTAAACTATCTCCTTAAAATTTAGCTTTTTGCTTTTTTGGCTCCATACTTAGAGCGTGACCTTTTTCTATTTTGTACTCCTTGACAATCAAGGGTTCCTCTTACAATATGATACCTTACTCCAGGAAGATCTTTTACTCTTCCACCCCTTATTAAAGCTATTGAATGTTCTTGCAAATTATGCCCTTCTCCAGGAATATAAGCAGTAACTTCCTGTCCATTAGTTAACCTTACTCTAGCAATCTTACGTAAAGCTGAATTAGGCTTCTTAGGTGTCATTGTTCTTACTTGAATACAAACCCCTCTTCTTTGTGGACATCCAACCAAAGCAGGAGATTTTCCTTTCTTCTTCTTAAGTACACGATTTTTTCTTATTAATTGAATTATTGTTGGCATTTATCCACCTCAACTTCTCTGTATTTCCTTAAACCAGTTCCAGCCGGAATAAGGTGTCCCACTATTACATTTTCCTTTAACCCTTGTAAATGATCAATTTTACCAGCAGTTGCAGCATCAGCTAAAATTCTAGTAGTCTCCTGAAAACTTGCTGCTGAGATAAAACTCTTGGTGCTTAAAGATGCTTTGGTAATACCTAAAAGCAATGGTGAAGCCGTAGCTGGTTTACCACCTTTCTTAAGAACTCTCTCATTCTCACGACGAAAGTCCCACTTATCAATTCCTTCTCCAGGTAGAAAATCACTATCCCCACCATCATCAACTTTTACCTTCTTAAGCATTTCACGAATAATAACCTCAATGTGTTTGTCATTTATTCTTACACCTTGTAAGCGATAGATTTCTTGCACTTCAGTAACTAAACGCTCCTGCAATACTTTATCTCCGCAAACTCTTAAAATATCTTGTAAAACTACCGGACCTTCAATCAATTGTTGCCCAGCAACAACTTGATCACCTTTATAAATTACAGGATGGGCACCAGTAGGAATAACATAATCTCTCTTCATTCCAGTAGGACTACGAACAATAATCTTTCGCTCACCAGCATCTTCAGAAAATTCAATAAACCCATCTATTTCGCTTATAACAGCCGGATTCTTAGGACGTCGAGCTTCAAATAACTCTGCCACTCGAGGTAAACCTCCAGTAATATCCCTTGTTTTTGCAACCAAACGAGGTGTCTTAGCAATAACATCACCAGCTCCAATTGCATCCCCCTCACTCAGCATTATATGCGCACCTGTAGGTAAAGGATAGAAACCAAGAACCTCTTCTTTTTCCGAAAGAATAAGAACTTGAGGATGGTAATCACCCTTAAACTCAACAACAACTCTTTCTTTTCTACCAGTAGTCGCATTTAATTCTTCTTGAATAGTAATTTTATCAATAATATCTTCATACTTAATTGTACCACCTGACTCTGCTAATATCGGCGATGAGTAGGGATCCCATCTTACAAACACTTTGTCTTTAACAATCTCTCCATTATCAGGAATAGAAATAGACGAACCTTGAGGAACAGGATTCCTCTGGAGCTCAATTCCCTTATCATCATTAATACTTATTAGCCCATTTCTATTAAGTACTACAAAGTGTCTTCCTTTAGCAACAACTCGTAAGTTATGGTATTTAACAACACCTTTCTCTCTTGATTTTATAAATGATCTCTCAGCTACTCTTGAAGCTGTACCTCCAATATGAAAAGTTCTCATTGTTAACTGAGTCCCTGGTTCGCCAATAGATTGAGCAGCAATAACTCCTACAGCTTCGCCAATCTCTACCAACTTCTTAGATGCTAAATTCTTTCCGTAGCATTTAATACAAACGCCTCTTTCTGACTCACAAGTTAACACACTTCTAATCCTTATCTTTTCTAATCCCAAACGCTCTATTCTGTCAGCAACTTCTTCGGTAATTTCCTCATTAGTTTTAACGATTATTTCATCACTTACTAAGTCAACAATATTATCCAAAGCAATCCTTCCTACTATTCTTTCCTTTAGAGTAACAACAACATCTTCTCCTTCAACAATCTCTGAAGCTGTTATTCCATTCACCGTTCCGCAATCATCTTCAATAATAATAACTTCTTGAGCTACATCTACAAGACGACGAGTAAGATAACCAGCGTCAGCAGTTTTTAGAGCAGTATCAGCTAATCCTTTTCTGGCTCCGTGAGTAGATATAAAAAACTCTAATACTGTTAATCCTTCTTTAAAATTAGAAGTAATTGGTATTTCAATAATTTCCCCTGAAGGCTTAGCCATCAGTCCTCTCATACCAGCCAACTGTCTTATCTGCAATTTTGAACCTCTAGCTCCAGAATCTGCCATCATGAAAACCGGATTATCTTCTTCCATACTGCTAAACACTAAATCTGAAACTTTATCAGTAGTTCTAGTCCAAACGTCAATAATTTTGTTATGCCTTTCTCTTTCAGTAATAATTCCACGTCTATACTGTTCTTCTACTTTACTTAATTCACTAGTGGCTTCAACAATACACTCTTGTTTTTTCTCAGGTATCTTTAAATCACCAATAGCAATACTTATCCCTCCTAAGGTAGCATACTCAAAGCCTAAATCCTTTATCGCATCTAGAAGAGCAATAACTGCGCTATGACCAAATTGCTTATAGCACTCACTAATAATCTCTGATATCCCTCGCTTATTCAAGACTTCATTAACAAAACGAAATCCCTCAGGTAAAATTTCATTAAAAATAACTCGACCAGTAGTAGTTTTGACTATTCTTCTCTCTCCATTCTCATATATTCTCAACTTAATCTTAGCCTGAAGATCAACTTCTTCATCCTGATAAGCAGTAATTACTTCATCGGAATTAGAAAAGGTAATTCCTTCTCCTTTTGCTTTATCCTTCATCATAGTAACGTAACGACACCCAATAATCATATCCTGACTAGGAGCAATAACCGGCCGACCATCAGAAGGAGAAAAAATATTATTAACTGAAAGCATTATTATTCTAGCTTCAGACTGAGCTTCTAAGGATAATGGAAGATGGACAGCCATCTGATCCCCATCAAAATCAGCATTAAAAGCAGCACAAACAAGTGGATGCAATTTGATAGCCTTTCCTTCAACTAAAACCGGATAAAAAGCTTGAACACTTAAACGATGCAATGTAGGAGCACGATTAAGTAAAACCGGATGCCCTTTTATTACGTCCTCAAGTATATCCCAAACTTCAATTCGAGCACGCTCAACCATTCTACGTGCACCCTTTATTGTATGAACAAATCCTTTTTCTCTTAATTTCTTAATAATAAATGGCTCAACTAATTCTAAAGCCATTTGTTTAGGAATACCGCACTGATGGAGTTTTAATTCCGGGCCAACGATAATAACACTTCTTCCAGAATAATCTACACGCTTACCTAAAAGATTTTGTCTAAAACGTCCTTGTTTACCTTTAAGCATATCTGAAAGACTCTTTAAAGGCCTATTTTGTGGACCAACAACCGGACGTCCATGGCGCCCATTCTCCAAAACCGCATCAACAGCTTCTTGAAGCATTCTTTTTTCATTTCTGATAATTATATCAGGTGCACCTAAAGACATTAATTTCTTTAAACGATTATTTCTATTTATAACTCTACGATAAAGATCATTAAGATCAGAAGAAGCAAATCTTCCTCCCTCTAACGGCACTAAAGGACGTAGGTCTGGTGGAATAATAGGAAGAACATCTAAAACCATCCATTCACATTTATTCCCTGAACGACGCAAATCTTCAACTATTTTCAATCTTTTTAAAAGTCGCTTATTTACTCCAACTTTGCCTTTTTCTATGCTTTTACGTATTGTCTTACTCATTTTGTCTAAATCAATATCTTTTAAAAGTTCTTTTATAACTTCGGCCCCAATTCCAGCTTTAAACTCTCCACTACTACTTCCTAAAGCCTCTTGATATTCGGCTTCATTAAGGAGCTGACCTTTTTTCAAACCAGTCATACCAGGGTCTGTTACGACATGTTCTTCATAATAAATAACTTTCTCTAATTGTTTAATACTTAAATCAAGGAGAGCGCCAATTCGAGAAGGAAGAACTTTAAAAAACCATATATGTGTTGCCGGAGTTGCTAAAGCAATATGCCCCATACGCTGTCTTCTCACTGATGAATGCAAAATCTCTACTCCACAACGATCACATTTAGAACCTTTAAATTTAATCCCCTTCATTTTGCCACAATGGCATTCCCAATCTTTAGAAGGTCCAAATATCCTCTCACAAAAAAGACCATCCTTTTCTGGTTTTAAAGTACGGTAATTTAAGGTTTCAGCTTTCTTTACTTCTCCTGAAGACCAACTCTTGATAACTCCAGGTGAAGCTAATTTTATACTTATTCGGTCAAAAAAAGTACCTTCTTCTATCATTTGCTCTCCTTTTCTGCCCTAATATCTAAACAAAGGCCTTGCAATTCCTTTACTAAAACATTAAAAGATTCAGGCACAGAAGGTTGAAACTTTTGTTCGCCTCTTACTATCGCTTCGTATATCCTTGTTCTTCCTTCAACGTCATCACTCTTTACTGTAAGCATTTCTTGAAGAGTAAAAGCTGCACCATAAGCTTCTAAGGCCCAAACTTCCATTTCACCAAAACGCTGCCCACCAAATTGAGCCTTACCGCCTAACGGCTGTTGAGTAATAAGGGAATAAGGTCCTATAGCTCTAGCATGGATCTTATCATCAATCATATGTATTAGCTTCATTATGTAAACATACCCAACACCAGCCTTCTGAGAGAAAGGTTTACCAGTAAAGCCATCAAAAAGAGTAACTTTACCAGTTTCAGGCAAATCAGCTTTGCGTAATAAATCTTTTACATCTTCTTCTTTAGCTCCATCAAAAACTGGAGAAGCAATATTTAATCCTAATCTCTTAGCAGCCCAGCCCAAATGCATCTCTAGAAGCTGTCCAACATTCATTCTTGAAGGAACGCCTAAAGGATTTAGAAGTATATCTACTGGGGTACCATCAACGAGATAAGGCATATCTTCTTCAGGTAAAATTTTAGAAATTACACCTTTGTTCCCATGCCGACCTGAAAGCTTATCTCCAGCAGAAATTTTTCTTTTCATGGCTACAAAAACCATTACTCGCTTCAATACTCCTGCAGGAAGCTCGTCGCCTTTTTTAATTTTAGCTATTTCTAATTCTTTTTCTATAGCTAGTTCAACAATTCTTCCATCATAAATATCAGTTATCGCTTTGCATTCTTCATTCTCTTCATAATCAGAAGCAATAATTTTAGTTTCATCCTTATTTAAACAAATACCTAAACGTCTACTTTTTTCTTGCTCTAGAAGTTTTTTCTCTTCATCATAATAAACTTCAATTTCCTTTATTTTACGTAGTTCTTCAGTTTTCTCTTTCCTTGTACGTCTACCTCTATCTTTTCTCTGAAAAACTTCAACATTAATAACTACACCATGAATTCCTGGTGGAACCCTTAAGGAAGTATCTTTTACATCAGCTGCCTTTTCACCAAAAATTGCTCTCAATAATCTTTCTTCTGGAGAAAGTTCTTTTTCAGTCTTAGGGGTTACTCTTCCAACCAAAATATCATCAGGAGAAACTTCAGCTCCAATTCGAATAATTCCACCATCATCTAAATTACTTAAAGCTTCTTCACTTACATTAGGAATATCTCGAGTAATTTCTTCATTACCTAATCTTGTTTCCCGAGCTTCACATTTGAACTTCTCAATATGCAAAGAAGTAAGTGTGTCTTCTTTTACTAATTTTTCATTAATAATGATCGCATCTTCAAAGTTATAACCTCTCCAAGGTATAAATGCTACAAGCAAATTAGTGCCCAAAGAAAGTCTTCCATCTTGCGTTGCCATACCATCAGCAATAATTGCATTTTTCTTTACTTCATCTCCTTTCTTAACTAAAGGTTTTTGATTTGTACAAGTATCAGCATTAGAACGGCTAAACTTCTTTAATTTATAAGTAAAATTACCTACTCTTATTGATGAAGAATCTACTTCATTAACTCTACCTGATTCTTTAGCAATTAGTATTACTCCACTATCCCTAGCTACCTTTTCTTCAATTCCAGTCCCAACTAAAGGTTGTTGAGGAAACATTAATGGTACTGCTTGTCTTTGCATATTAGAACCCATAAGTGCCCGATTAGCATCATCATGCTCAAGAAAAGGGATCATTGAAGCAGAAACAGATATAATTTGTTGCGGAGAAACATCCATATATTGAAGATTCTTAGGTTTTACTTTAGGAAATTTACCTAAATGACGAGCATAAACTTCTTTATCTGTTATTTTTCCTTTTTCATCTATATTAGCTGTTACCTGAGAAATTATTGCCTTTTCTTCCTCATCACTCATTAAATATTCAATTTTATCATCAACTGACCCATCTTGGACTTTTCGATAAGGAGTAATTAAAAACCCTAAAGGATTTACCCGAACATAAGTAGTTAAAGAAGCTAGAAGACCAATGTTTGCCCCTTCTGGTGTCTCTATAGGACAAATTTTTCCATAATGAGTAGGATGGACATCACGAACTTCAAAACCAGCACGCTCACGAGACAATCCTCCTGGCCCCATAGCAGAAAGCCTACGTTTGTGAGTCATTTCAGCTAAAGGATTTGTTTGATCCATAAATTGAGAAAGAGGTGAACGAGCAAAAAAATCTTGTATTTGCGTAGAAAAAGCTCGAGAATTTATAAGATGCTGAATAGAAAAATCATTAGAAGAAATAAGTGAATACCTATCTAAAAATGTTCTTTCAATTCTTAATAATCCAACTCTTACCTGATGTTGAAGCAACTCACCAATAAGCTTCACTCTTCGATTCGAAAGGTGATCAATGTCATCAATATCTCTTTTTCCTGCCTTTACTAAAAGTAAAGTTTTAATAATCTGTTCTACAGTACTTAAATCCAAGGTTCGCTTATTTAAGCTAAAATCCATGCCTAACTTCTTATTAAGAAGATATCTACCTACTCTACCTAAATCATACCTACGAGGATCAATAAACATTCTGCGAAAAACTTCTTTAGCAGCATCTATTGTAATCGGTTCAGTAGGACGCATTTTTTTATAAAAGTCTAAATAAGCTTCTTCCTTACTTACTGTAGAATCTTTTTTAACTGTATTAACTAATTCAGGATAAGGTTTATCAGCAAAATGACTATAAATATCTTCATTACTAGAAAGACCTAAAATACGCAAAATTTGAGTTCCAGGAAAAGTCTTTCTACGATCAATAATAGCAGTAATCGTATCATTTATATCAGTTCTAAACTCTAACCAATATCCACGATAAGGAATTATACGAGCAAAGTAAATACGTTTGCCTGTAGGATGTGTCTCCTCTTCAAAAAATACACCAGGAGAACGTTGTAATTGGCTAATAATCGCTCTTTCATCACCATTAATGATGTAAGCAGCAGTATCAGACATAAGGGGAATATCACCTAAATAGATTTCTTGTTCCTTCATCTCACGAGATGAATCAGAAAGCCTTAAACGCACTCTTAAGGGCGCAGCATAAGTCTGAGATCTTCTTTTGCACTCATCAATGCTATAGCGTGGCCGACTCAAACTATATGAAATAAAATCTAAACGATATTGCTTATCTGGACTTTCCATGGGGAAAATTTCTTTCAAAACTTCCTGAAGCCCAACATTTTTTCTCTTCTCCGGTAAAACATCAACTTGTAAAAATTCTTTGTAAGAACGTAATTGATGCTCAAGAAGATGAGGCATAGCAAAGCTCTTTTTAATTTTAGCAAAAGATAGCCTTTTAGCTTTTTTCAAGTTATCCTCCTAATATTAGCTCTTAGTACTTAGCTCATAGACTATCTGCAAACTATGAGCTATGAGCCATGAACTATTTCAACTCTACAGTAGCCCCAGTAGCTTCAATTCTCTTCTTAATTTCTTCAGCTTCTTCTTTAGTTACATTTTCCTTAATTGCCTTAGGTGCAGAATCAACTAAATCTTTTGCTTCCTTTAAGCCTAATTCAGTAATTGCCCTGACTTCTTTAATAACTGCGATTTTGTTAGCGCCTATGCCAGTTAAGGTCACAGTAAATGCTGTTTGCTCTTCTTCTTCTTCAACAGCAACACCAGCAACAGCTACAGCAGCAGGAGCAGAAGCAGTCACTCCAAACTTATCTTCACAAGCTTTTACTAGCTCGGAAAGTTCTAAAACAGTCATCTCCTCTACCACCTTCATGATATCTTCAACTTTCGACATAAATACCTCCTTATCCTTTTTTCTGCTCTTTAGTTTTTTTAATTTCTTCAATGACCCAAACAAACTTTAGAATTATCTGATTTAATGCATTAAGAAAACCTGACATTGGCGAAGCAAAAGAAGAAACTACCATACCAATGAGCACTTCTCGAGAAGGAAGTTTTGCTAAAGAAGTTAATTCTTTTGAATCAACTTTTTTGTCCCTTATAAATCCACCTTTCAATTGCAAAGCTTCAGTTTCTTTAGTAAATTCAACAAGAGTTTTACAAACCTTAACTACATCCTCATCTTTTATAATAACAACAGCTGTCTCTGTTTCTAACAAATCATCTATATTCTCTCGTCCCAATTCGCTTAGTGCTCTCTTAAATAAAGAATTTTTAGCTACAACAACTTTAGCACCAAGATCACGAAGATTGTTACGTAACTCATTAAATGGATAAGCTCCAACCTTATTAAAACCAACAAAAAAACACCCTTCAGTGTTTTGAACACCTTGCTTAAGATCTTCTACAATCCTTTCAGCTATTACTAAACCTATTTTTTTTACTTCTTTTGCCATGATTTCCTATAAGCTAAATTTTATCGCTGGCCCAATAGTTGCAGACAAATAAAGACTCCCTATAAAATCACCTTTAACTGACGCAGGTCTTGCAGCATCAAGGGCATTAACAAAAGTCTCTACATTTTCTAACAAATTTTGACCACTAAATGATAACTTCCCTATCCCAACATGAATAGACCCAAGTTTATCCATACGAAAATCAATTTTTCCTCTCTTTGCCTCTGAAATTGCATGAGTTATGTTTTCAGTTACTGTACCAGTTTTAGGAGAAGGCATTAGACCTCTGGGTCCTAAAAACTTTCCTAACTTACTCACTGAACGCATCATTGAAGGTGTAGATATACAACAACCAAAATCAGTCCATCCTTCTTTAAGAATCTTATCAATAGTATCCTGGGAACCAACATAGTCAGCTCCAGCATCTTTAGCATCTTTTTCTTTCTCAGGTTCACAAAAAACTAAAATCTTAATCTGCTTTCCAGTACCATGAGGCAATACAACTGACCCCCTAACCATTTGTTCAGACTGTTTAGGATCTGCACCCAATTTTCCACAAATCTCTATTGTCTGATCAAATTTAGCTTTAGGCATAGCTTTCAAAAGATCAATTGCTTCTTTTAGAGAATAAGCCTTATCCTCTTCAACCATTTTTTTAGCTTCTAAATATCTTTTACTATGTGCCATAAATATCTTCCTTAACCTTGAATTACTTTTAATCCGCAACTTCTAGCCGTACCTTCGACTATTTTGGCGGCAGCTTCTAAGTCTCTAGTATTCAAATCCTGTATTTTCTCTTGAGCTATTTGCATAACTGCACTTTTAGTTACTTCACCAATAATTTCTTTACCAGGTAAAGAACTAGCTTTGGCTAAGTTAGCCGCTCTTTTCAACAAAAAAGAAACTGGAGGACTCTTAACAATAAAATCAAAAGAACGATCTTCGTAAACACTAATTATAACCGGAACAATCATTCCTTCTTTTTGTTTTGTACTCTCATTGAATGCCTTACAAAACTGCATGATGTTTACCCCGTGCTGCCCCAAAGCTGGACCAACAGGTGGTGCTGGGTTTGCTGCTCCAGCCGGAATTTGTAACTTTATCTGACTTACTAGTTTTTTCTTCTTTTTTTTAGCCATAATGTTTTATATTTTTTCTACCTGCCAAAATTCAAGTTCAACCGGAGTAGTTCTTCCAAAAATTGAAACATTCACTTTCAACTTTCCCTTATCTGGATGGATACTTTCAACCACACCATTAAAATTAATAAATGGTCCCTCAACAACACGGATGCTTTCACCTTTTTCAAAGCTTACTTTTGGTGCCGGCTTAGCCTTGCTCTCTTCCGCCTTTAACAAAACTCTATCAACTTCATCCTGCGATATAGGAGATGGCTTTCGTCTTGGACCAATGAAAGCAGTAATCCCAGGAGTATTCCTTACAAAAAGCCAGGTATCATCATTCATCTCCATATGTATCAGAATATATCCTGGAAAAAATTTACGTTCTAAAACTTTTTTCTTACCTAACTTTACTTCAGTAATTTGTTCCTTAGGGATAACCACTTCATTAATTACATCAGTAAATTCACTAGCTCCTATCCTTGCCTCAAGATTTGCTTTAGCTTTATCTTCAGCTCCACTTAAAGTATGCAATATATACCACTTCTTCATTACTTACCTGCGCTAATTTTTAATAAATATTATCTCAATAGGATTTGAACTAACCTTGATAAACCTAAATCCACAAAAGCAATGTAGGCGGTTAGAAGACTGGTAATAATAACTACAATAGTTGCTGCAGCCATTAATTCATGCCGCGAAGACCAGCTTACCTTTTTTAATTCCTCTTTTACCTCTTTAAAAAATCCCGGGATTCCTTTTATTTTTTTAATCATCCTTCTATACTCATCTCTTCTTAAATTTTCAGCAGGCGAGGCAGGAATTGAACCTGCAACCCTCGGTTTTGGAGACCGATGCTCTGCCAATTGAGCCACTCGCCTTAATAACGAAAAGCTTCAACTGTAAAACTTTTTGCATAATTAATTTTAATAAAAATTTTACACTTTTCATTTTAAGTTTAAGGTTTCACTTCTTTATGTTCAGTATGCTTACGACCCCAACGACAAAACTTCCGTATAGTAATTTTTTCCGGATGCTTTCTTTTATTTTTGGTAGTGTAATAATTTTTTCGCTTGCATATTGAGCAGGCGAGCGCAATTAATTCTCTCATAATGACTTATAATTATAAAAAGAAGAAAGGTTTACAAACTCCCCATCCCACTTTTGTGATTTTTAATTATTCGTACCCTATTTTTTTAGCCCACGACCGGAGTTGAACCGGTGACCACTTCGTTACCAACGAAGTGCTCTACCGACTGAGCTACGTGGGCAATTTTTCCTTTAAAAACAATGCAAAACATATCATAAGATAATACTATAAAAGATGTTTTTGTCAAGAAAAAAATAAAAAATACTTGAAAATGATAAAAATAGAGCTATATAATCTTAAGAAACTCTTTTTCCGAGATAACAATTACCCCTATTTTTTTAGCCTTAATATACTTTGAGCCAGGATTTTCCCCAACTACTAAGAAATCAGTATTTTTACTAACCGTTGATGTCCATTTAGCACCCAAGCTCTCTATTAGTTTCTTAGCTTGAGAGCGTGAAAAAGAATTAAGCTCACCAGTAAAAACAAAGGTTTTACCATTTATCTGACTTTTTTTAGCCAGTTGTTTAGCCTGTGTTAGGTTAACCCCTATTTTTCTAAACTGCTCAATCATATTTTTGGTGCTTTTAGATGAAAAAAACTTCATAATTGAAAAAGCCATAACCGGACCTATTTCAGGAATTTCTCTGAGTTCATTCTCGCTTATTCCAATAAAATGGCTGATATCTTCAAAACGCTGAGCAAGAAGTATGGCTGCTTTCTCTCCAACATGTCTTATACCTAAACCAAAAATAAAATTAGAAAGAGATCTTCCTTTGCTTCTATTTATTGCAGTTACCAAATTATTTGCCCGTTTTTCTTTAAAAAGAGAAAGTTTAAGGAAATCATCTTTTTTTAAATAATAAATACCAACAATATTTTTAAGTACTTTATTACTAACCAAACCCTCTACTATTGCCTCCCCCATTCCTTCAATGTCCATTGCTCTACGAGAAGTAAAATGTAGAATTGCTCGCTTAAGCTGAGCAGGACAATTGAGATTAGAACAATACCAATACACTTCTTTTTCTTTTTCCTTAACTACATTGCCACCACATTCCGGACATTGCTCAGGTATCTCAATCTTCTTTGTCTTGTCTTGACGCTTAGATATTATAACCTTCAATACTTTAGGTATTACTTCTCCTGCCCTTTCAATTAATACTGTATCTGTCTCTCTTGCATCAAGCCGACTTAACTGATCAAAATTATGAAGAGTTGCTCTAGAAATTACAACTCCTCCACACTCTATTGGCTCTAATATTGCTACTGGAGTAATAATCCCGGTTCGTCCTACGCTAAATTCAACCTTTATTATTTTTGTAGTAGCTTGTTGAGCCGGAAATTTATAGGCAACAGCCCAACGCGGGCTCTTGCTAGTTGCCCCAAGTTCTTTTTGTAAAGCAAAGGAATTGACTTTTATTACTACACCATCAACTTCATAATCTAAAGATTCACGCTCTTTCTCCCAATGAAGACAAAAATCAATAGCTTCTCCTAAATTCTTACAATATTTATTATAGGAATTAGAGCAAAGCCCCCATTGATGAATTTTTTTTAAAAACTCATCTTGAGAAGAAAAACTATAATCTTTAGCAAATCCAAAAGAATGAGTAAAAAATTTTAAATTTCTTTCAACAACAACTCTAGGATCTAATAACTTTAGTGACCCACTAGCAGCATTCCGAGGATTAGCAAAAGAAGCTTCTCCTAAACTTATTCTTTCTTTATTAAGTTTTTTAAAATCTTTCTTACCTATATATACTTCACCTCTAACTTCAATTAGATTAAAGCTATCTTTACTAATTAATTTAAGCGGAATTGATTTTATTGTTCTAAGATTCGCGGTAACGTCCTCTCCTCTCTCTCCATCTCCTCTAGTAGCACCTTTTGATAAAACTCCCTTATCGTAAACCAAAGAAGCACTAACTCCATCCATCTTTAGTTCAACAACATAATCAAGGTTAATTTCCCGCCTTAAAGCTCTTTTGACCTTCTTTTCCCAACCTTTTATCTCTTCAATAGAATAAGTATTATCAAGTGAAAGCATAGGTCTCTTATGCTCTATTGCTCTATTGCTCTCTGAAACACTTCCAGAGACCCTTTGAGTTGGAGAGTCTAAAGTGATAAGCTCTGGATAACTATTTTCTAAATCTTTTAAATCTTTTAACAAATTATCGTATTCTTTGTCAGATATCTCGGGATTACTAAGAACATAATAATGATAATCAGCATAACCGATTTCTTTTCTCAATCTCAATATTTCTTTTTTAACTTTTTTTACACTCACCCTATACTCCTTATCATCGTGACCTCATATTAAGAAGAAAAGAATTTTATTTTAAAATCTTTAAAATCTCCAACAACTTGCTTATCTTGAAAAGTATAATCATTGATATAATCTTTGAATTCATTCTTTAGATCATTAATAAAGCTATTTAGATCATCCTCTCGGCCCTGGGCTAAAAGCTTAACCTTACCATCTGAAAGGTTCATTACCCATCCTCCTATATCGTGCTTAACTGCACTGTTTCGAGTAAAAAAACGAAAACCTACGCCTTGAACTGTACCAGAAAAAATTATCTCACACCCTTTAAGCATCTTTAAATATTTATTATTATTTATCAGAAGAGAAAAACTCATTACTTTTTAACCTATATCCACAAACAAAAGACCAGGCATCCATCTCGTTCTTTCCTTGAGGTTTCACCTTTTTAATTTTTAAAATTCCTTTACCGGTAGCAACACAAATACCTTCTTTGTCTATACTGACAATCACTCCTGAAGAATAAACAATATCACTATTAATTGTATCTGCAGCTAATATCTTAATCATCTTTCCTTTATAAAAAGTATATGCAGAAGGCCACCCCAGCGTTGCCCTAATCAAGTTTCTTATATCCTCATTACTCTTTGCCCACAATATCTTACCATCTTCTTTTTTTAATTTAGAAGTTATAGTTGCTAGCTTATCATCTTGAGGATTTAATGAATAATTCTTGGATTTTATTTTTTTTATTGCTTCAATTAATAGTAATAATCCCTCTATTGCTAATTTATTCCTCAAAGAAAAAAAATCGTCATCATAATTAACATCTAATGTTCTCTGCAAAATGATATCTCCGGCATCAACCTTTTCATTGATTTTAAAAATAGTAACTCCGGTTTTTTTATCACCATTTGCCAAGACCTCTTCTATTGGGGCTGCTCCTCTATAACAAGGAAGCAGTGAAGGATGAATACAAAGGGCAAAAACAGAAGGTAAAGACAATAACTCTTCAGGAATAATTTCTCCATAATCAGCAACAACAAAGAAATCTGCTCTTTCTTTACTTAAAATTTCTTTAATCTCATTTTTCTTTAAAGAAATTGGCTTAATACAAGAAATATTATTATCTATAGCAAACTGACTAACTTCTGTTGGCAACAATTTCAAGCCTCTTTCTTTTGGTTTGTTCGGTCTACTAACCACAAGCTTAGGTTTATATCCTTTATTGTAAAGACCTTCTAAAACAACTTTAGAAAACTGAGAGCTACCAAAATAAATAAACTTCATTGTAAATTAACTGCTATTTGTATAGAAGAAGTACGAAACCCCTTAATTTCTTCTTTTATCATTCTTCTAGATTGAGAAGTCCTTTCAGCTTTGACTATAATAGAATAACGAAATTTATCTCTTATTTTAAAGGGTTTCTCTTCAAAGGGGCCATAAACTTCCTTATGTTTCTTCTCTATCCTATTATATAAATCCTTTACCCTTTTTAAAAGAACTTTTTCATTCTTCCCTCTTAGGGTAATTTTAGCAACAAGTCCAAAAGGCGGAAATTGTGATTTTTTTCTAAATTGCAACTCAGCATCATAAAAGCTTCTCCAATTCTCATTTAGATGTTTAAAAAGATAGTAGTCTTTATGTCGGGTAAAAACATATAGAGATTCTTGAAATAAAAAAATAAGTTTCCTCAGATACAAGAAAGCATTGAATGTTGTACTATAGTCTAGATGATTTAGAAAAAGGTCAGCATCAAGAACAAAACCTCTATCAAATTTTTTCACTTCATTAACATAGCTTAAAATCTTAGATGTCGAAATAACTATTTGAGTATTACTAGAAAACTCGGAAAAATCATCAATTTTAACCTCTGGAAATATTTTTTTTAAAGTACTTCCTATTCTTTGAATACCATAGCCTTTAATTTTTAAATAACCATTATTACATTTAGTGCAAATTTTAGGCAAAATATAATTTTTTTGGCAATAAGGACAAGTTGCTTCTTCGCTCTTTAAGGAAGATTGTAAAAAACTTGAACAATGTTCACACTTAAATATATGCGAACAACTAGAACAAGTAATAACCCTAGCAAATCCTTTTCGATTCCAAAGAACAACTGCCCTTTTATTATTCTGAATCGTCTCTCTTAAGAGTTCGATTAGAATCGGACCAATAATTCTATTCTTAGTAAATTCCGATAAATGAATCACCTTTATGTCTCTACCTTTTCCCCCTTTATCTATTAATTGAATTTTTTCATCTTTTATTCGCTTATAAGTTGTTAATGAGGGGTAATCACTACTTAAAATTAAATCCACGGCTTTAGAAATAGATAAACTATAAGCGACATCCAAAAGATTATGGTAAGGTTTCTCTTCCTGAAAATAATAAGGACTATTTTCCTCTTCTACTATAATTAAATTTAAATCAGAAGGATAATAAAAAATTGCTACTCTTGTCCCCAAAATTAAAGATTTTTCACGCGTTTCTTCCCAATTAGAAGTAAGCTCCCTCCCTTTCTCCTGGCTATGGATTACTTTAACCTGATTAGGAAAATCATTTTCAATGATCTTCCTAGCAGCTTCAAGATATGTAAGCTGGGGAAAACAAATAAGAACAGAACCATTTTTTAGCTTTTCCTTTACACTATCTCTCCACAACTGATATCTGCTTAAAAAACTATCAGCTTTAATAAAGCAAGAGCTATTCTTGTTTTCGTTTCTTTTAACATCAGCATAAATTTTATTTATTTTTCTCTGTTTACTTATTTTTTTAGATTTTTTAAGATGAGGAGGGATCATCATGAATAGGAATTCATTTTGAGAATAAGAATAAATCTCACTTAGTCTTTTAGCAAAATCAAGATGTTGAGCGTCCAATAAAACCTCAGAATCAAGGACATCTATGATTGATTTTAATTTAAATATCTTCGATTGATTTGAGGTACCTATAACAATTCCAACTCTCTTTTTATGGTTAAAATCTATTAGAACTCTTGCCCCTATTTTCACTTCTAAACTAGGAGGACAAATATAATCAAACTCCTTATCCAAAGCTATAGGTACAGCTACCTTTACAATCTTAAGCATTACACCACTTCGCTATTAAATTAGATAAAGGTTTACGTATATCTCCAACCTCTATAGGATAATCATTCTTTAATTCATTGCTAATTTTATCAAAATGATAGATCGCATCAATCAGTTGCTCTTTTCTCCGAACAAATTTAGCCACTCCTTTTTTAATTAAAAATTTCATATTATCTTTTTCCTGTCCAGGAATATAATGAGTAAAGATAAAAGGCTTCTTTTTATAAATCCCCTCAAAGATAGTCATGCCTCCAGGCTTAGAAATAATAATTGAACTTGCAGAAATTAATTCCCAAATTTCACTATAAAAAGAAAAAAACCGAAGATAAGGAGACTTCAAACTCTCTAATTTTTTCTTTAACCTCAAGTTTTTACCATAAATGAAAAAAATATTAAAATTTTTCAAAAGATCTTTAATCGATTTTAACAAAAAAAGGAATTTCCCTTGTGAAGATGAGACAAAAATTAAAGACGGCCTTGCCCCTAGATGAAACTTCTCAGCTAAAAACCCTGAAGAGATGTCCTTTAGGAATCCTTCTCTCAACGGAACAAAACCCGAAGTAATCTTGTCTTTTTCGACTCCAATATTAATCAAGTCTTGCTTTGTTATTTCTAAAGCTACAAAATAATGATCGACAGATTCAGAAAACCACAATGGATGAACTCGCAAGTCCGTAACAACTGAGATAACCTTGAACTTCATTTTATTCTTTATTGGTACTATTAAACTGGAAGGGAAAAAATGAGTAACAATCATGATTTCTGTATTTATCTCTCTCAAATATTTAAAAAATGACGAAAAGATTAAACAATTGAACTTATCGACACAAAAAGAAAAAAACTTTATTTTAGTAAAGAAAAACAAAGCTCGCCAAAGATAAGGAAAATATTGAGTTATAATCAAATAACCCGTCGAATAAATCTTTCTTAGTAAAGGATTGGTAAAATCTAGGAGATCACAAATTACAGCATCTGATAAGTATTTTAAAGCCTCAGCTCCCTTTTTGTGCCCTTCTCCAAAACTAGCATAAACAATTATAATTTTAGCCATAATGGATACAAAGATAATCGGCAGCAGATTTTAAATCAAGAAATATATGATCCGGTTCAAATTTCCACTGACTTTTATTGGATAATTTCTCTTTACCAGAAAGAACAAGCACAGTTTTTGCTCCAAAACAACGAGCTGCCTCCATATCGATAAAAGAATCACCGATTAGGAAAGAAGACTCAAGAGGCATACCTAAGTCTAAAACCGCTTGCCTCAGGAGTCCAGTTTTAGGCTTCCTGCAGCCACAATTATCTAATTTAGCATGAGTACAATAATAAATTCCATCAACTCTAGTCCCTTGGACTTTTAGCTCTTTTATTATATTCTCATTTATCTCGTCTAAATCCTCTTGGCTATATAACCCTTTAGATACACCAGCCTGATTAGATACAACACACAACTTAAATCCACAACTATTAAGTTTTTTTATCCCTTCAATGCTTCCGGAAATGAATTTAAATTCACTCCAATTGTTTACATAATTAGTATCTCCGGGATACTTATTAATTACACCATCACGATCTAGAAAAACTACTTTCATAACTATTAATAAAGTTTATATCAAATTTTACCGATTTAGCTTATATACTAACATTAAACGGTTTATTTTTAAAGAAAAATAGCTCTTTAAATAGAAAAAAAAGAATAAATCTTCTTGCCCTCAATTAATCTATATTTGCCAACCATTAAGTCTCCTAAAACGAGTCTACCTACTCTAACTCTCTTTAACTCTACAACTGAAAACCCTAAAGCCTTAAACAATCTTCTTAGATGTCTTTTTTTACCTTCAGAGATCATTACCTTACATATAGTCTTATTTTTCTGGCTACTAACAACTTCAATAGCGTTAACTTTTAAATGATCACCTTCAGAAGTTAAACCATTTTTAGCTCTTTGGCAATCACAAGGAAGCATCTCTCCGTTAAGTTCAAGTAAATACTCCTTCTCTATAGAAAACTTAGGATGAGTTAGGCGATAACAAAAATCACCATCATTTGTAAGTATAAGTAATCCAGAAGATTGCTTATCTAGTCTTCCTATTGGATAAATTCCCTTGAATTTCCTAGGAAAAAAATCAATTACTTTTTTAGAAGCAAACCTATCACTAAGAGTAGTGGTCACCCCTTTAGGTTTATTAAATAACAGATAAATATATTCTCTAAGCCTTAACGTTTTGCCTTCGACTTCAATTTTATCCTTGCCGCTAACCTGTAAAAAGGGTTTCAGCGCTTCTTGGCCATTAACCCTTACCTTACCTTCTTTAATAAGACAATCAGCCTTCCTTCTTGAACTATAACCACTTTTAGCAATAAAAAGATTGAGTCGCATATTTCACTCTTCCATTAATAATTTAATTAATCTATAAAATAATTGTTAGATAAAATAATTAATCAGACCTACAGAAAATAAGCTTGCTGTCTCTACCCTTAAAATATGTGAAGATAAATTAAAAAACTTGAAATTATTATTTTTTAGCTGATCATTCTCTAAAGAAGAAAAACCTCCTTCTGGACCAACAACAACAAAAACGTCTTCTTCCTTACCATTTAAAATAGTGTTTATTTTCTTTCCATTAACTGACGTTACTAGTTTAACTCTATTATTGCTTTTAATGATCTCTTTAAAATTTAATACTTTTGAGATTGTTGGTATCCATAGCCTCTCAGATTGACGTACTGCTTCAATAATTATTTTTTTCCACTTTTCTATTTTATTATCGGAAATCTGTCCTCTCAGGCTTCTTTCACTAACAAAAGGAATAAAATGATTTACTCCTAATTCAGTAGCTTTTTGAAGAATAAAACTAATCTTGCTCTCCTTAACAAGAGGAAATCCTAAAGTTATTTTTTTATTTAATATTGCACCATCAGCAAAAAGTTTATCAATTTTAATTATAATACTCTTTTTAGCTATTATTTCTATCTGAGACAAATATTCCTTACCCTGACCATCAAAGATATATAATATATCTTCTTTCCTAAGACGTAAAACATTCTTGATCTTATGAACAATATTTAAATCTTTAACCTCAATAAAATTGTTAATATCCTTAGGTTCAATATAAATCCTTATCTTCGGCATAAATCCTCTTTGGTTTTATAAAAAATAAATCCTTAATTAATAAAATTAAAAAAACCTTAACTTTCTAACTGGACCGGAGCGGAGTTGAACCGCCGACCTCCTCGTTGCGAACGAGATGTTCTCCCAACTGAACTACCGGCCCAATAAAATATAACTATTTAAGTTATGCTCTAAAAATAAAAAAAACAAACATATATAAAATAAATTTTTACTAGGCAGGTTAATAGTTAACTATAATATTTACTGGATCAGTACCCCCGGGTCCAGTACCCGCACCGGGAACATAATTAATAATTACTGGAATCCCAGCAACAGGATAACCTGGAACGCCAGCTCCTATATGAATTGTTCTTGAAGGATTGACAACGCCTTTTCTTAATAGTTCTAAAGCAACAACCATCCCAGATTGAGCAGCAAAAAAAACTCTACTTCGCTTTATTTTATGTTCAGCTAAACGCGATTCTTGAGTCATAAGAAAAATAGAAGCAACTGCAAGTATACAAATTACCATAACAATCCCTATGACAACTACAAGAACCACACCTTTTTTCATTACTTTTCTTTTTTTCCGTAAACTAATCTGATAGTCAGAGCCGTTTTTGTCGACTACAACATGTCCCTCTCGAGACAGCCAACCTAAACTCATAAAAGTTAATTCACGAGGTTTTTCAATCCCAGCCATTAATTGCTCTAGATTTACTTGTCCGTATTTATCTAAAAAATTCCAGATCTCACCAGCTACTATACCTATTTGTGTAATCATTTTCTTTATTTTTCTTTATTTATACTCCCACAAAGCGGACATCGCCAAAATTCAAAAAAAACCGAAACAAAATATACTGAAGCGCAAACTTCACACTTCCTTCTAACAAGTTGCACCTCTTTCTTTACCAAAGTATTACTTTCATCACAAATATACTCTAAACAAAAAGCAAATACCACCCAAGCGCTTAAAATAACAGCTATAAATAACGAAAAGTCTATATACATTATTTTACTATTCCTTCTAACTTTGTCCAGAAAAATCTATCATTAAGAAAAAAAGCCGCCTCGCGAATGTATTCCTGCAAATACAAGCTCCCATAAGAATTATTCGGTAATCTCTCAGGATAGAGAAAAAGAACTTTTCCATATGGAGAAATATAAGCTTTATAAGATATAGATTCTTCCTCTTCCCTAGAAGAAAAAACGCTCCCTTTATCCCAAAGATAAACATAGTTCTTTTGAACTTTAAAATCTTTTAAAGGTTGAGACATTTTAGTAATATTAGAAATAAAAAATCTTGAGTTAAAATCTTTTTTGCCCTTTGAAGGATAAAACCTTGGAAGATAGTGAGGAGAAAAATATTTTTTCCTAATATTATTTGAAAAAAGATCTAGGTTTTTAGAAAAAGCTACTTCCTTTTTTTCAAAAAATAAATCTTTATGACTAAGTATCTTAGACCAATTACAAAAAAAAGGATCGCCTTTAGCTGTAATTTGTAAAAAACAACAAAAAACAACAACTAAATGCAATAACGCTGAAAAAACTAACGAAAAAAATATACTGAACTTTTTCGGCATTAAAAGAAATTTAAGCTTATTCATCGTAAGTAGTAGCGATGCCAATTTTTTCTATCCCAAATCTCTTACAAGCATCCCATATCTTTACCACCACTCCTAAGCTAGCATCTCGATCTGCTTTAATAAAAATAGAGTTAAACTTTCTCTTTGTTATAAAGCCTTCAACCTCTTTAATCGTTAGAGGCTTATCATCAAGATAAATTATATCTTCACTAGAAATAACCACGGTTAAAGATCTAGTATCAATTTCTTCCGGGGCTAATGCTTTAGGGAGCTTAACATTAACGCCTGGAATAACCACAAAGCTAGAAGTTAGCATAAAGAAAATAAGCAAAAGAAAAATACAATCAATCAACGGAGCAATATCTATTTGTCGAAGACCTACCTCTACTCTTGCACTTTTCCTAAACCTCATCTTTATACCTACTTTGAGGCAAAAATTCTAAAAGCTCAGTAGCTGCCCTCTCTGCTCCAAGCGTAAGCAAATTAACCTTATGAACAAAATAGTTATACATAATATAACTTGGTATAGCTACGCATAATCCAGCAACTGTAGAAAGAAGAGCCTCCCATATTCCACCAGCTAAATCTGCAGGATTAACAAGCCCCATGCTTACTGTTTTTTGCTCAATAATATAAAAACATTTAACTAGCCCCACCACTGTTCCTAAAAGACCTAAAAGTGGTGAAATATGAGCAATTGTGCTTAAGAAATTTAAGTTTTTCTCAAGCTTGGGGATTTCATATAAAGAAGTATTCTCCATGGCTTCTTTGATTACATCCTTAGGTTCCTCGTAATGGCTAAGACCAGATTTCAAAATACTAGTTGCATAAAAAGGATTTTTCTCACAAATATCAATTGCTTCAGTAATCTTGTTTTTACGCACTAGTTCTAATATTTTAGATATAACTAATAGATTATTGCTTTTAATACTAAAATAAAATAACAGCCTCTCTACAATAATCGCTACAGAAAAAAATGAACTTAAAAATATTGGTATAATCAGCCATCCACTTTTTAAAATCAATCCCCACATAATTCCCCCTTTTTTTATTCTTTACAACTTACGATATTTTTACCATTGAAACACACCTAAATCAATAAAATACATTAGCAAAAATAATCAATATTTAGTTATTCTAAATCTCTTAATCTCGCTTCAGCTATACTAGCCTCCCCAACACCTAAACTAATTATTTTTTTATAAGCTTTTTTAGCCTCTTCTTTTTCTCCCATCTTTTCATAAATGCGGGCAATACGAAAGTAGGCTTTAACATTATATTTTACAATATTGTTTCTTTGAGAGGCTTCTTGATTAAAAAACAAATAGATAGCCTTCAAATATTCTTCTATTGCATCTCCTCCTTTATCAATCTTTTCTAAACATAGCCCTAAGGTAAATCTTAATTCAGAATTATCAATATTCTGCTTAATTGCCTTCTTAAAAACCGTTATCGCTTGACGATAATCTTTGATATCTTTCAAAAGAAAGGCTTTTTCCCTAAGAGCAACCTTAGAAATTGAAGAATTCACCTTTATGAGTTGATCATATAGCTTCAAAGCGTCCTGGCTTTTCCCTCTCTGAAAAAGAATTTTCGCTAAATAAAGCTTACCCTTTAAAGCTAAAGGTGTTTGCCGTTTAGACAATCGTTGGAAATAATTTTGAGCTTTTTCTAAATTACCTCGATTCCAATAAAGATGTCCCAACGAAAGTAAAGCTTCATCTGCTGAAGAAGAATTCTTATAATCACTGATAGCCTTCTTGTAATACTCCTCAGCCTCAATGTAATTTTCCTCTTTTTCACATATCCCCCCCAAATACAAAGTAACAGAAGCACCATATTGTGACTGTGGATATTGTGCAAGAAAATCCTTCCACACCTTTTTAGCTTTATCAAATAACAATAGATTAAGATAGGCATTACCCATATCAATATACACGAGTTGAGCAATCTCTTGATCTTTAAATTTTCCAACTATCTTTCTAAAAATTGAAAGAGCCTCTTGGTAATTCTTCTCATTAAAAAAACATTTTCCATAAAGATAATAAACTTTAGAAATAAGTAAGTCTTGAGAAAACTTATCAATAAAATCATCCAATAAACTCTTTGCTTGGACATAATCTTCCCGAGAAAAATAACCAACTGCTAAATAATATTGAACCTGTGGGATAAGCTTTGAAAATGGAAAATTATTCTTAAGATTTTTTAAAGATAGAAAGGCTTTTTCAAGATCCTTTTTCTTCAAAAAACACATTCCAACCTGAAATTGAACATAATCAGCATAAACTGTGTTAGGTTGACTCTTCAAAATAAGATTATAAATATCCAAAGCTTCAATATACTTACCAGTTTCTTGATAGGCATCAGCAATTTGTATTTGAGAACTCACCTTTACAACAGGATTATTGGTATATTTTAAGGTATTTTTAAACTTATCTATTGCTTTCTTAAACTTACCAGTTTTTAAGTAACACCAGGCCAAACCATAATGAGCTTTGTTAATGTTCTCCATATATTGTGACCCTTCAAAATTATCAAGAACATACCTATAAACAGAAATAGAATCATTTAACCTACCCATCTCATAAAGAAGATCCGCTTTAATCAAATAGACTTCAAGCAAAAAATCACTTTCAGGATAATCTCTTATAAAAATATTAACAATCTCTAGGGTTTGAATACGTTCTTCACTCTTAAAATAATAAACCCCTTGTGAAAAAAGACGTAATTCTCTGTTCTTTATCTTATCAATATTGCTCTTAGCCTTAATCTTGTCACCCTTTTCAATATAAGTAAACCCTAATCCTTGGTAAATTAAATCTTTAAGTTCTAAATTACGTATACCTTTTAAAGCATTCCTATAATTATCTAAAGCTTTCCCCCACTTACCCTTAACATAATAGCTTTCGCCAAGATAATAATAAACCTTTGCATTAAGAATTCCTTTAGGAAAATTTTTGACATAACCCTCCCCTAGAAAAATAATCTGATCATACTTTTTACTTTGAAGATAGACACTTAAAATTTGAAAATAAGCATTGCTGACTATCTCCTCTTGGCTACATTCGGAAATAATTTTACTAAAAATTTCTTCTCCTTTATCTGTTTTACCTAATTCTAAATTACAACTACCAATCAAATAATATGCTTCCCAAATAAACTTAAAATTTGGATAATTATCAATAATTCTTTGACTGTATTTTAAAGCTTGATCAAAATCATTTTCACTAAAATAGATTACACTTAACCAATAATAAGCTTCACCAACAATATCTTCTTTCTTTCCATTTTTTTTGATCTCAGAAAAAACTTCTAAAGCTTTCCTATGATCTTCCCTATAGTAGTAACACTTAGCTATATATAGTTTAGCCTCATAAAATAAAGCACTCTTAGAAAAGTCTCTTGTAAATTTCTTAAAAAGTGACAGTGAAGCATCGTAGAAATCATCAGAAAAAGCTTTAACTGCAATATTAAACTTTTCTTCTTCTTTGAATAACGCGCTTTCTTCAGAAACATTCTTAGCAAAACTTACAAAAGATGAAACTGTTGACAACAATAAGACTAAGGCAATAATTTGCAGAATTCTTCGCATATTATAATTTACTAATTTAATTTATTCTTTAAAAACTTTCCCGTATAAGAAGACATACAAGAGGCAACCTCTTCCGGTGTCCCACAAACAACAACTGCTCCTCCATTATCCCCTCCCTCAGGTCCTAAATCAACAACATAATCCGCAGATTTAATCACATCTAAATTGTGTTCTATAACTAAAATCGTATTCCTTTTATCAACTAAACGATGTAATACCGACAAAAGTTTTTTTATATCATCAAAGTGCAAACCAGTTGTTGGTTCATCAAGAACATAAATAGTCTTCCCAGTTTCCTTTTTTCGCAATTGAGAAGCAAGCTTGATCCTTTGAGCCTCTCCACCAGAAAGTGTAGTGGCTGATTGTCCTAGGCCAATATATCCTAACCCAACATCTTTTAAAGTTTCTAAAATATTCTTTATTCTAGGAAAATTTGTAAATAATTTATAAGCCTCATCAACATTCATTTCTAAAACATCTGATATGCTCTTACCTTTAAATTTTACTTCTAAGGTTTGTTTATTAAAACGTTTGCCAGCACAAACTTCACAAGATACATAAACATCAGGCAAAAAATGCATTTCAATCTTTTTAGTCCCTTCACCATTGCACTCATGACATCTTCCTCCAGAAACGTTAAAGCTAAAACGAGCAGGCTTATAACCACGCATCTTAGACTCTGGCAGCCCTTGAAAAACCTCTCTTATATAAGTAAATACCCCAGTATAAGTTGCTGGATTAGAACGAGGCGTACGTCCAATCGGCGATTGATCTACAATAATAACTTTATCAATGTTGTCTAAACCAATTAATTTTTTAAATTCACCTGGTTTTTCTCGTGAATTATATAATCCCTTCATTAAGGCTTTATATAATATATCTTCAACCAAAGTTGACTTACCAGAGCCAGAAACTCCAGTGACACAAATGAATGTTTCCAAAGGAAACTTTACATCTATATTTTTTAAATTATGCTCACGAGCACCTTGTATGCTCAAAAATGGTTTATTTTTATAAGGCCTCCGCGCTAAAGGCATAGGTATCGCCTCATCTCCCCTCAAATATTTAGCCGTTAAGGTATCTTGTTTAATCAATTGATCTTTTGGTCCTGAGTATATGACTCTTCCTCCTTTTATTCCTGCTCCTGGTCCTAGGTCTATCACCCAATCACTAGCCTGAATCATCTGTTCATCGTGTTCAACGATAATTATAGTATTCCCTAAGTCTTTTAACTTTTTTAGAGTGTTAATTAATTTTAAATCATCTCGAGAATGCAATCCAATTGTTGGCTCATCAAGAATATATATTACTCCAGAAAGAGATGAACCTACTTGAGTAGCCAATCTTATCCTTTGAGCCTCTCCTCCAGAAAGTGTAGAGCTTAATCTGTTTAAAGAAAGATAAGACAATCCTACATTGATACAAAAATTAAGACGCTTTTTTACTTCCTTTACAATCGAAAGAGCAATCTTTTCTTCAGAACCTTTAAGCTTTAAAGAAGAGAAAAAAATGAAACAATCTTCAATGCTCATCTTTACGACATCCCATATCGACTTACCTCCTACATATACACTCAAAGCTTCTAACTTTAAACGTTGGCCTAAACACTTTGGGCAAGCTAACTTTGACATATATTTAGATATCTCAGTCTTTCGATATTGGCTATCAGTAGTATTAAATAGTCTTTCTAAATTAGGAATAACTCCTTCAAAGGGTTTATCCCAAACATAAGTATTTTTATCACCATAAAGAATTGTATTTATTACTTTCTTTGAAAGATGATTAAAAGGTATGTCCATAGATATCTTTAAACTCTTTACTAATTCTCTGAGAAGCGCCACATAATACATAATATAACCTCGACTACCTCGTCGCCAAGCTGCAATTGCTCCTTCTCGTAAAGTCTTTTTTTTATCTGGAATAATTAGATCAGGATCAAACTCTAATTTTATTCCCAATCCATTACAATCTGGACAAGCTCCATAAGGAGAATTAAATGAAAACATTCTTGGTTCCATTTCGCCTAGCGATAATCCACAGATACTACAACTTAATTGGGTATTAAATATTAATTCTTTGAAATTATTATTATCAACTATTAAACAAAGACCTTGGGAATGTTTTAATGCCGTCTCTACGGAATCAGCGATTCTATCCTTATTTTCAACAGAAACTTTAACCCTATCAACAATAATCTCAATATTATGCATCTTATATCGATCAAGTTTTATTGTCTCTTCTAATTCATAAATCGTACCATCAACTCTAACCCTAGAAAAACCCTCTTTTACCAATCTCTTAAAAAAGGTCTGGTAAGAGCCTTTTTTACCTCTAACTACCGGAGAAAGGATAAGTAGTTTATGCCCCTTGGGAAAATGCATTACTTTATCAATTATCTCTTGAGGAGTTTGTTTAGTAACTGGCTTTAAACATTGAGGACAACTAGGCTTACCAATACGGGCAAAAAGTAAACGCAAATAATCATAAATTTCAGTTTGAGTAGCTACAATCGAACGAGGTGAACCAGTAGCATTTCTTTGCTCAATAGCTATTGCCGGAGAAAGACCTTCAATGTGTTCAACATCTGGCTTCTGAAGCTGATCCAAAAATTGCCGAGCATAACTAGAAAGACTCTCAACATATCTACGTTGACCCTCAGCATAAATTGTATCAAAAGCTAAAGATGATTTACCTGAACCAGAAAGACCAGTAACTACAACCAACTTATTTTTTGGTATCTTTAAATTAACATTCTTTAAGTTATGCTCCTTGGCACCTTTTATAATTATATAATCATCCATAAATTCGTATATCGTTAAAAATCTCTCCTGCTCTCACTACATACGTTCCTATTAACTTCCAATTTTAAAAGGAGAAAAGATCTTCTTTAATAGTTGTTGCGTGGAAAGAATGGTCAAGGCACTCGTCTTAGGGTTTGTTCTTGAAGGCATATTTTCAACGCTTATACGTAATTTCGCTTCCTCAGAATCTACAACGATATTATGTATATTTCTCTTTAACTTTGGATCAGCTTTTATACATACCTCAACCTTTTTAAAAGCAGAAGCTAAGGATATAGCAACTGCAACATTTATATTCTTGGGAAAATGCTTTATGGCTTCAGTTACACTACCTTTGAAAACAACTTTTTCTTTTTTTAAATTAACTAAATTTATTCTTTTCTTTTTTAGATAATTAGCGCCAATAAGCCCTCGTGGTGGCTTAGATGTAGTTAATGATATCTTCTTAATTTTTCCCATGCTTAACGCTCCTATACCGTCTATCCCTGAAATTGCTCCCGAAGGAATATAAATTTTTATTCCTTTCTTGGCTGCTTCTTTTAAAAGAGAAGTCTTATTAATAAGAGCACCTACACTAAGAATTATTAAGTCCTTGCGATAATCAATTGCTTGTTTAAGAAGAAAATTAGCTGCAGCAACAGAAGCAGTTTCAATTACTAAATCCACTTCCTTCACTAAGGTAACTGTATCTAACACCTTAGGCCCCAGAGATATTTTTTTCTGCAACTTCATGGCTACTTTGATATCTTCATCAGCCAAAGCATAGACTATTGCCGAAAAAGATAACTTCTTGTCAATATACCTTGCAACGCCCGTTCCAATGGAACCACAACCAACTATGCCAATTTTTACTCTTTTACTTTTTAACATTTAGAATAATATTATCAATTAACCGTACATTTTTAATATATACAGCCAAAGCAATTAAAATCTTGGCTCTTATTTTTTTTAAATTTTTTAAATTTTTAGGATCAACTATTTCTACATAATCTATTTTAGCTAATTCTGTAGAATTTACAAGTTTCTTTATTTGATTAATTATTATCTCTGGTTTCTTTTCACCGGCTTTTATAAGCCCTTTAGCTAGCATTAAGGCTTTATAAAGACAACGACTACTTTCCCGAGCCTGACCATTTAAACCAGCATTTCTAGAACTCATAGCCACCTTATCCTGTTCCCGCACAATCGGTAAAACTCTTACTTTAATTGGAAAATTAAAATCTTTTACTAACCTTTTTACAACAAGAGTTTGCTGATAATCTTTTTGGCCAAAATAAGCTATATCTGGCCGAATAATATTAAATAACTTTGTGAGAACAGTGCATACTCCTCTAAAATGGCCTGGACGTGATTTTCCGCATAATGCTTGGCTTAAATCGTCTTCATAAGCATAGGTAGAAGCTTCTAAAGGATATATTGTTTTCACAATAGGCAAAAAAAGTAAATTAACACCTTCTTTTTCTAAAATTTTTTTATCTCGAATAAAATCTCTAGGATACTGCTTATAATCTTCTCCAACACCAAATTGAATAGGATTTACGAAAATACTAACTACTAAAAAATCACATTCTTTTTTTGCTCTTCTGATTAAAGAAATATGACCTTTATGCAAAAATCCCATAGTAGGAACAAATCCAATTATTTTACTCGCCTTATGCCTATTGCCAGAAACTTTTCTTGCCTTATCAAGGCTTTTAATGATAATCATATTCTGTTAATTTATTTTTTAATTCTGGTGCAATTTCTAAAAGTGGTTCCATTACAAATTTACGTTTAAACATCCTAGGATGAGGAACATTTAACCCAGGCTGATCTATTACTTCTTCCCCATATAAAAGAATATCTAAGTCAATTGTTCTAGCAGCATTTTTAAACGATCTAACTCTTCCTAAATTATTTTCAATATCCTGTAATTCGGTTAATAAATTGAATGCAGACAAACTAGTCTTTAATTTAATAACTGCGTTTAAATATTTACCTTGGTTAATGAATCCTTGAGGATTAGTTTCAATTATCGATGATATTTTGTCAACAATGATATTTGGATTTTTTTTTAAGTAATCTATTGCTTTGTTGATATAGTCTTCTCTGTTTCCTAAATTAGAACCAAGACCTATGAAAACTACTCGCATTGTCAATTATTGAGAAAATTTATTTGTGATTGGCATACGCCTGTCTTTGCCAAAAGCCCTAGGGGTGATTTTAATGCCTATCGGTGCCTGACGACGTTTATATTCGTTAAAATCAACCATCTTAATTACTTTCTTAACTAAACTTTTGCGAAATCCCTTTTTAGTTATCTGGTCCAAAGAACAATGCTCTTCTACATACAATTTAAGAATAGGATCAAGCAATTCATAAGCAGGTAAACTATCAGTGTCTTTTTGATCAAATTTTAATTCTGCTGAAGGAGCTCTTGTTATAATTGAAATTGGAATAACATTTTTAGAATTAATTTTATTTATATATTTAGCTATTTTATACACTAGCATCTTATATACATCACTCAAGACCCCAAACCCACCAACCATATCCCCATAAAGCGTACAATAACCACAAGAAACTTCACTTTTATTCCCAGTATTAAGTACAAGATATCCAAATTTATTAGAAAAAGCCATTAAAATATTCCCGCGAATTCTTGCTTGAAGGTTTTCTTCTGCTTTATTATTTTTACCACCACTCAGATAGTGTCTGAGATCTTTAAGATATATTTTTAAAACATTATTAATTTCCACCACAGAATGTTCTACTTCTAAATTTTTACATATTCGCTTTGCGTCATATAACGTATCTTTAGAAGTATAAAGTGAAGGCATAAGAATACCATAAACATTTTCACTGCCTAAAGCTTCTTTAGCTAAAGCAATCACAACTGCAGAATCTATCCCTCCGCTGACACCTACTACCACTTTCTTGAATCCATTTTTCTTAACATAGTCACTAAGGCCTAACCTTAATGCTAAAAAGGCTTCTTGAGCATCACTAGTAACAACTTTTTTCAAAGAATATTTTTTTTTCTTATCAAAATCAAAAATAAGTAAATCTTCAATAAATCTTTTTGCAACAGCAATAAGTTTACCAGAAGGTGAAATAACCTTACTAGTTCCATCAAAGACTAGCTCATCCTGACCTCCCACTAAATTACAATAAAATACAAAACTTTTTACCCTCTTAGCAACAGAAGACAAAGCCTTTTCCCTAATACTTACTTTGCCTAAGTGAAAAGGCGAAGCAGAAATATTAATTACAAAATCAGGAGATTTTTTTCTTAAAGAATCGATAAATTTATCTTCCCAAGTATCTTCACAAATACTTATTGCAAAAGTATAACCTTTAATAATATGTACCACTAGTTCATTTCCTGGAGAGAAGTACCTTTTTTCATCAAAAATTCCATAATTAGGCAAAATGCTCTTATGGTAAACACTTTCTATCTTGCCATTACGGATTAAAGCACAAGAATTATATATGTTATCTTCCTTTTTATCCACAAAACCAACTAAAACATCTATACCTTTGCATTCTTTTTTTATAGAGTTTAATACTTGTTTATTCTTAACAATAAAATAATTTTTCAGAAGCAAATCTTCAGGAGGGTATCCAGTTAAAGCTAATTCAGGGAAAACAACTAAATCTACACCTTTTTTTCTTGCCTCTCTTATAAAGGCAATAATTTTAAGACTATTTTGCTTTAAATCTCCAACAATGGGATTAATCTGAGCTAAGGCAATTCTAATCATAATGTCCTATTATACCTTTTTTTCTTAAGTAATCAAGCGCCCCTTCTTTGCCAACGCAAAAATAGAAAACCACTTGTGATTATTACAATTAAAGCTATAAACTGTGAAGTAGAAAGAAAGAAAAACCCCCCCCTAGGGTCTCCTCGATAAAATTCTATAATAAACCTAAAAATACCATAACAAATACCATAAGAAAGCAAGATTTGGCCATTAAATTTTTTATGTTTTTTTAAAATCAAAAGAAAAATAAAAATTAAAACTAAAAAAAATGCCGAATAAAGTTGAGTCGGAATAACTTTTACTCCCTCAAATCCAGCTGGAGATTCAGCAGGAAATAAAACGCCCCATTTTGAATTAATGGCTTTACCGTAGCAACATCCATAAAAAAAACAACCGATTCTTCCAAAAGCATGCCCTAAAGGAATACCTAAGGCAGCTATGTCTGCAAAATTTAAAAAATTTAGTTTATGCTTTTTCGCTAAAATATATAGAGTTAAAATACCGAAAATAACTCCTCCATAAAAAACAAATCCACTACGACTAAAAATAACACTAAAAGGATTGTTTAAAAACCATTGCCATTCTACCAAGATATAAGTTAATCTCGCTCCTAAAAAACCCCAAATTAAAGTCCAGAAAAAAATATTTGAAAAGTCTTCTTTTGGAATACCTTCTTTGCTAGTTTGCCTCTTGCAAACAAAATAAAAAGCAACAACGCCTAAGAAAACAAAAGCTCCATAAGTATAAATAGTAATTGGTCCTAATTTTAATAGTATAGGATGCATTTTCCTCCTTGTTTTTATTTATTTTATCCAATTATATTTCATCAAACCTTCGTTGCAGGGGCCAGGCCTGCCTGGCCCTTTACAGAATAATTTTTAATATTATTTTCATCGGCATCCCAATTCGCGGGATTATCTATAATGTATTTACGGATATTATATAGAGAATGATTACCAGTACGGATAATTTCGTCGTGAAACGATCGTTGCCATTTGAATGAATTATTATGTAATCTATTGATCTGTTTTGTGACTGTTGATTTATATGAACCAATTATTATTGATAAATTATTTGAATTTTTGTATTTGATAAAGGGCCGGGCAGGCCCGGCCCCTGCAACGGTGTTAATTATTCCATGGGTATGGTTGGGCATGATAATAAATTCGTCTAATTTTATATTTTTATGGTGATTGGGTAAATCATTCCAGCAATCATACGCGATATTTCCGTGTTGATTCAATACCATTTTATTGTTTTCTATTTTTCCGAGTATGCATGATAATCGTCCGGTTGAGGACAGTCCTCAACCGAGCATAATATTCACTGGCCCATCTAAAGCTAAATTTATATCCATATGCTTACCAAAAGCTCCAATTTGAATAGCTGCTCCTTGATATGTTTGTCTTTTTTTAAATTCATTCTCTATTCTCTTTAAAACTCTATTCTTATTATTAACCCAAGAAGGAGCGATTAAAAGATCTCGATGAGCATCAGAAACCAAACGCAATACTACTTGGTCCTTGGGAAGCAATTCTAAAAAACTAACTAATATATCCACATATTCATCTAAGGATAACAAACTTAAATTATCCTGCTTATACATATCTGCTAATAAGGTATCTCTAACAACATGCAAAGCGTGGAATTTAATGCCCCAAATAGGCATTTTAGCTAAAGCTCTTGCAGTTTCAAGCATGTCTAGCTTTGTTTCACCAGGTAGGCCTAAAATAACATGAACGCCTATGTTTATATTACTTCTTTTAGAAGTTAATTCTATCGCTTTTTCAAAATCACTAAAAGTATGCCCTCGATTAATAAGCTTTAAGGTTTTACCATGAATCGTTTGTAAGCCATACTCAATACAAACCTCATAATCTTTAGCAAAGCCTTCAATTAAGTTTAACTTTGCTTGATCAATGCAATCCGGACGAGTAGATATTGCTATGCCTACAATATCATTAAATTTTCTAACCAGATCATATTGTCTTTTTAAAAAATCAAGGTCGCCATAAGTATTAGAATTGCTCTGAAAATAAGCAATAAATTTATTTACTTTAAACCGCTTTCGAATATATTCCTTAGCCTGAATAATCTGGTCTTCTAAGCTTAAAAGAGACACACGACTAAAATGGCTAAAAGACTTATTATTACAAAATATACACCCCTGATTGCTTATGGTCCCATCAATATTAGGACATTTAAATCCAGCATCTAAGCTTATTCGGTGAACTTTTTGAGAAAATTTATTAGTTAAATATTGACTAAAAGAATAAAAATGCTCACTCATTGATACGATCCCTTAAACTATAGGTACACCCACAATAATTTTGTCGATAAAGGTTAAGCTTTTTGGCTGCAAAAATAGTTTTCTTGAAACCATCTTCCTTTTTAAAATCAAAAGATAAAAAATTACTTTTGCTTATATCTTTTCCAATCCCAAAAATAATTGAGCTAACTTTATGAGGGCTAATGCTTAAAGTGGTAGTAAAATAATCACAATCTTCTTTAATTGACAATTTAAACGACTCTTCTAAGCGTATTTTATAGCATAATTGACAACGTCGTTTACCCTCTGCCTCTTGACCATATGGTTGCAAATCTTTATACCAATCCAATGGCAAATATGCACCTTCTATAATCTTAACATCTAAAGTCTCTGCTACTATATAGGCTGCGTCTCTTCGTCTCTTATATTCAATCTGAGGTTGAATATTGGGATTAAAGAAAAAAACTACAGGGTCGAAGCCCTCTTGCTTTAATTTTTCTATACAAGTATAAGCACAAACTCCACAACAAGTATGTAATAGAACTTTATTAGTCATGAAACTTATAATATAAATTATAATTCAAAATAATCTTTTATCGTAATAAACTCGATTTTCTTAATAATAGAAGGCAATTGAGTTTTAAGAAATTTAAGAGTGCTGTCTCTAGGATGAGCAATGATAATAATTTTACCTTTTTCTTTGGCTAATTTTATTAACTCTTCCATACGCCTCTCCATTACTTCAATATTATCTACAGCATCTAAAAATCCTTGGTTGTATCCAGAAATCAATTCAATCTTTCGAGCTTCCTCATAAGCAATAGATTTAAGAGAAGTTTTACTATCAATAAAAATTAAATTTCTTTTTTTTAATTCATTTAATATAATACTCATTAACTTTCGATCTTGGGTTGCAAGTGACCCCATATGATTATTAACTCCAATAGCTATTCGAATAGAATTAAGATATTGACGTAGGAGAAGGATTATTTCTCTCTCGCTTAAATCACTAGTAATAAACTTATACTTATTTGTTTGATATTGTTGACTACTTGCTGGCTCAAGTGGCAAGTGAATAAAAACAGAAAAACCGCAACGTGATGCTATATGAGCAATATTTTTCGAAAATCGTAAATTAGGTATTACTGAAATCGTTAGAGGTATATTTAGAGAATAGATGCTCTTTAAATCTTTTAAACTTTCACCTAAATCATCAAAAATTAAAGCTATTTTTGGTTTCCTAAAATTTCCTTCTCCAGAAGAAAATGATAAAACTTTATTGTTAATATTACTTTGTCTATTTAAAGTTCTATAAAAAAATATTGGAACAATAATCAAAATAAGAAAAAGAAGAACCTTCAAACTTTTAGCCATTGAATAACTTTACAAATTCCTCAAAACTTTTGGCAGGATTGTTATTCTTTAGAATTGCACTACCTATACAAACATAATCAAGGCCAGCTTGTCTAACTTGAATTAAATTATCTTGTTTTATGCCTCCATCTATTCCTATCTTTTTTTGAGGATATTCATTCTTAAAATTCTTTATTTTCTCTAAAACTCCAGGTATAAAAGGCGCACCGTAAAATCCAGGATTAACAGCCATAAAAAGAATTGTATCTAGCTCGCCAACTAAATATCTAAAATCATCAATTTTAGTAGCAGGATTAACCGCTAACCCTACTCCTAAACCCATTTCTTTAATTTTGGTAATTATTTTTTTATGATCTTTGTCAATCTCAAAGTGATAGATTATCCTGCTAGCACCCACATTCTTAAAAGATTGAAGCCAAGGATAAGGGTCAGACACCATAAGGTGAGCTTCACAACCAATAGAAGATTTCCAGCCGCCTAAATCCTGGATTGTAATACTTTTTGAAGAAACAAATTCCCCATCCATAATATCTATCTGTACATAATTGGTAAACTTTGCACAAATATCTACCATTTGAATTAAATCTTCTTTTTTACTAGTAAGTAATGCTGGAACAATCATTTGCTATTTTTGCCAACCTTTTTTAGATAATTTTTTATAAGCACAAAGGTAATCCTTTTTCCAATGGGTATTAAGTATTTCCTTTACCGGAACACAATTAAACTCTTCCCCTCCTACGCTTTTTCTAAGACCAAATCTATTCGAATAAATTTCACAATAATATTCATTATTTTTACGCTTTTTTAAATGCACACAAGGATCATCATAGGCCCCGCAACATCCACCACACCGTATGCAAAGTTTCTCCCATTCTTTTTCTTTTTTTTCAAGACACTTGAGATAATCTTTGTTGCTCTTTGTATTTGCTATATTCTTAGATAAAATTTTCATTTAAAAAGGCTGAAAGTAATAATCATGCCGCTGAAAACTATAGAAACCATTGCCATTAACTTAATTAAAATATTTAGAGATGGTCCTGCAGTATCTTTAAAAGGATCACCAACTGTATCACTAGCAACTGCAGCTTTATGGGCATTGGAACCTTTTCCGCCACAATTTCCCTCTTCAATGTATTTCTTAGCATTATCCCAAGCTCCGCCAGAGTTTGCCATCATTACTGCTAAAACAAAACCAGATGCTAAAGCTCCAACAAGAAGACCCAACTCTGCTCTTACTCCTAACAATAAACCAGTTAAAATTGGAACAATAATTGCTAGAAGAGAAGGAATAATCATTTCTTTTTGAGCAGCTTTAGTTGTTAAAGTGACACACTTTGCATAATCAGCCTTAGCCTTGCCTTCCAATAATCCTGTTATTTGGCAAAATTGTCTACGCACTTCTTCAATAATTGCTCCAGCTGTCCTGCCTACAGCTTTTAAAGACAAAGAACAGAAAACAAACGGCATCATTGCCCCAATAAAAATACCAATAAGAACATTAGGATTAAGCAAACTTAAATCCATATTTACTACCTTACCTAGCCTAACTGCTTCATGTATAATATGATCTTTGTAAGCAACTATCAAAGCCAATGCTGTTAAAGCTGCTGAGCCTATAGCAAAACCCTTACCAGTAGCTGCTGTAGTATTACCTAAAGAATCGAGTTGATCAGTTCTTTTTCTTACTTCTGGTTCTAACCCAGCCATTTCAGCTATACCTCCAGCATTATCAGCAATCGGGCCATAAGCATCAGTAGCTAAAGTTATCCCTAAAGTAGAAAGCATCCCTACAGCTGAGATACCCACACCATAAAGCCCCATAGCAAAGCTAGTGAAACCTCCGCTTATTGCAAAACTTGCCAAAATTGCACCACCAACCGTAAGTACTGCGCCAATTGGTGAAAGCATGCCTAAAGCAATACCTTCAATAATCATTATTGCGGTTCCGCTTTTAGAAGTTTCAGCTAAGTCTCTAGTAGGTTTGTATCCAGCAGAAGTAAAAAATTCTGTAAACTGACCAATTAATACACCAGCAATAAGCCCTATTACTACTGACCCAAAAACACCTAAATACTCTTTGCCTAATATATTCCAAACAACTATAAAAGAAAAAACAATAACTAATCCTGAAGCTGTCCAGACTCCTTTTCGCAAAGCTTTAAGTAATCCCTTCTGAGTAGCACCCTCTTTAGTCCTAACAAAGAAATAACCAACTAACGACGCTACAACGCCACATGCAGCCATAAGCATAGGAGTGATTACCCCTTTTAAACCTAAACCAGCTGCAGCAGCTAAAGCCATAGTTGCTACAATAGCATCAACGTAAGATTCGTACAAATCTGCTCCCATTCCAGCAACATCACCAACATTATCTCCAACTAAATCTGCAATGGCTGCTGGATTTCTAGGATCATCTTCAGGCATTCCAGCTTCAACCTTACCAACTAAATCAGCACCAACGTCAGCAGCCTTAGTATATATCCCTCCACCTAAACGGGCAAAAAGAGCATAGCTAGATGCTCCCATTCCAAAACAAAGCATTGTAGAGGTTATTGCAGTTAATAAATCGCTGCCAACTGGTAAAGGGTTAACAGTATAATACCACTTTAAAATAACAAACCATGTAGCCATCTCTAGGAGTCCTAATCCTACCACCATAAAACCCATCACTGTTCCACCACTAAATGCAACTCGTAAACCTTTATTCAAACTCTGTTGAGCAGCAAAAGTAGTACGAGAATTTGATTTCGTAGCCACATACATTCCTATCCATCCACAAAATCCAGAAAAAAGTCCCCCAGTAATAAAGGCAAAAGGGACAAACATAACCAAAAATCCTTTAAAAGCCATAAATAAAAGGATACAAAAAACAATTAAAAAGAATATTGAAACCACCTTATACTGCTGCTTTAAATATCCTTTTGCTCCTTCAAAGATATAACGTGATATAGCTTGCATCTTCTCATTACCCTGAGGTTGTTTAAATATCCAACGAATTAAAAAACCACAAAAACTTAATGCTAACGCTGCCCCTGCAAAAACAAATATAATCGAATTCATAAATCTACTCCTTTCCTGCTTTTTTAAAAATTGCTTCTCTTTTTTCTCCCACAGAAATAAACCTTACTTTTACTCCTAAAAAATCCTCAATAAACCGTACATATTTTCTAGCTGCCAATGATAAATCAGAAAATTTTCTCACCTCGTTGATGCAACCTTTCCATCCCTTAAATTCCTTATAAATAGGCTTAACCCCTTCCAAGTCATAAGGAAAACTCTTTAAAACTTTGCCCCTTTGTTTATAGCCAATACAAACTTTTATCTTCTCTAGGCCATCAAGAACATCTAACTTAGTAAGGACTAAATCAGTTACTTTGTTGATAATCACTGATCTCTTTAGTAATACTAAATCCAACCAACCACATCGACGAGGACGTCCAGTTGTTGCACCAAATTCTACTCCCTTAGTACGAAAATATTCTAAAGATTTTCCTTCTAATTCTGTAGGAAATGGCCCTTCACCGACTCGAGTAGTATAAGCTTTAGCCACACCTAAAACTTTATTAACCGAAACAAAAGAAAGACCTGAACCTAAAACAGCATTAGATGAGATTACCGAAGATGAGGTTACAAAAGGATAAGTGCCAAAGTCAATATCTAAAAAAGCACCTTGAGCTCCTTCAAACAAAAATCGTTTCTTTCTCTTGTTATAAAAATAATCCACTAAATCGCAAACATAAGGTTCTATCTTTTTAGCTAAAAGATTATACTCTTGATATATCTCATCAAAAGAAAAACCTTTAACTCCATAAACCTTTTCAAAAATAGCATTTTTCTCATTTAAATTATCTTTCAATTTTAAAGCAAAGGTTTTAGGATCGATAAAATCAATCATCCTTATGCCACAACGTGAAACCTTATCCATATAGCAAGGTCCAATTCCTCTTTTGGTTGTACCAATTTTTTGAATACGCCCTTTCTCCTTCAAAGCATCCATTGTGCTATGATAAGGCATAATAACATGACAAAGAGAAGAAATTTTTAAATTACTTGGTGATATTTCCATACCTTTGGCTTTAAGAGCATTTATTTCTGCAATTAAGACATTCGGGTCAACCACTACTCCGTTACCAATTGCACAAACTTTCTTTTTTCTTAAAAGACCAGAAGGAATAAGATGGAAAACAAATTTTTCTCCATTAACAACTACAGTATGACCAGCATTATTCCCGCCTTGAAAACGGATAATAAAATCACTGCTACGACAAAGATAATCAATTACTTTCCCCTTACCTTCATCTCCCCATTGCAACCCTACTAATATTGTATTCATAGCTTCTCCATCAATTTTTCGAACTCTTAATTTAATTTTTAGGTTTAAACTTCTACGTCAAAAATCTTTTTTGCAATCTTAGGATGCTAAGCCACAAATTTTAATTCATCTTCCACTATTAGTAACATCAACTATATAAATCTTAGCCATCTTTATTCTCCTTTAAAAAAACTCTTTAATTCTTCTTTATCAATATTAAAAACCTTAAATATTTTATTATTATTAATTAAAATGACATTCCCGTCTCTAATCATTAAATCTTCAACCAATTCCTGGTTCTTGTCGACTAATTGATATATTAATGAAGATGTCATCAAATCTCTTATTTTTTTATAGTCTAATCCTTCTTTCTCAACTGTATCTATCCAAGAACTACTTGCTATATCTTTTATTCGTCGATAAATATAATTGCTAGCTCCATTAGGATATAACTCACTTATTGCTAAAGCTACACGTACTTCTTCTTTAGGATAACCAATCTTTTTATCTTTAGAAATAATAAAATGAATATCTAAGCTAATTTTAACCTCTTTTGAAAAGTTTATTAAATCATCTAAGATTTCACTAGTAGCTTCCTCATAAAAATCCAAAAATAAATCAACTTTTTTATTTATTTCTTTTCTATCAAGATACACACAAATACCAGACAACTCTTTTCTTAGTAAAAGCTTTCCATCTTTTCCATCTTCAAAAATAAATTTTACCTTATCAAAAATTTTTTCGTCCTTAACTAAAGGATCGACAAAAAAACAAGGTAATGTTTTAACCTCGTACTGATCAATAAGTTTTTTTGCTTGTTTACTCTTATAATCAACAACCACAAAACTTATTCCAGGAAATTTACTCTTAAGAAGCTTTCGTGGTATCTTACTATCACAAAAAGAACAATTCTTATCTGTTACAATAAGAGCCTCCATATCTTTAGTTACACCGGGAATATAATCAACTTTACACTCTTCACATTCAGAGACTAATTCTTCTGCATAAATAAATGATAGTGAAAGTAAAAAGCAACCACTAATTACAAAAATCAAAAAAATTACTTTCTTAGCTAATTTCTCAGAAACCATTTTTATACCTCTATAATTTTACTACCTTCAAAGAAATTATATTAGGATTAACCGTAATCTCTGCTATTACTTTCTCATCTGCAACATTATCTAAATTAAGAATAGTTAAAGCTTCTTTTTTCTTGCTATATTTGCCTAAACTCATGCCAGCTATATTGATATTATTGGCCCCTAAGGTTGTACCTAAAAACCCAATAACTCCTGGTTTATCTTGATTATTAATAACCAACATCTGTTCAGAAGGTGCAATTTCGATATAAACATCATCCATCTTAGCAAAGCGAACCTCTTTATTAGCAAAAAGAGTTCCCTCTAACAATCGTTCTTCTTTATCAGAAGTAACTTTTACTCTTATACTATTAGAGTATTCTTCCTCCTCACTTATTTTTATTTGCTCTACTTTAATACCTCTAGCCTTAGCAACTTCTAAAGCATTTACATAATTAACATCTTCTTCTAATTGTTGAGAAAAGAACCCTCGAACAAAGGCAGCGCCAAGAACATCCACTTTATAAGTTGAAATTTCACCCAAATAGGAAATTTTAATCTCTTTTACTCCTCCTTGAATAAGTTGAGAAATAAATTTACCCATTTTTTCAGCTAAATTAAAGTATGGTTCAACAATTTTATAAGTCTCAGAATCAAGCTGAGCATAATTAACAGCATTTTTAATAGCCTTACCTAAAAGAGCATCCTTTAGGCAATGAGCAACTTCTATAGCAACATTTATTTGAGCTTCTTCAGTAGAAGCTCCCAAATGAGGCGTAGTAATAATATTTTCCAACTCGAGAAGTTTAGAATCAAGAGGTGGTTCTTTTGAATAAACGTCTAATGCTGCTCCAGCAATTTTTTTACTTTTTAGGGCTTGGTACAAAGCATCTTCATCAACTATGCCTCCCCGAGCACAATTAATAACAAAAGCGCTTGGCTTCATCTGAGCGAATTCCTTACTAGAAATTAAATTCTTAGTCTCTTTAGTAAGCGGTGTATGAGTGGTAATAAAATCTGCATTTTTATAAATTTCTTTTAATCCAACTAATTTTATACCAGTCTTCTCAGCCACATCCTCAGATATAAAAGGATCATAGACTAAAACCTCCATGCCAAAAGCCATTGCCCTCTTAGCTACTTCCTTACCAATACGCCCTAGGCCAACAACACCTAATACTTTAGAATAAAGCTCAGTTCCTTTAAATTTAGACCTCTCCCATTTCTTAGCCTTAAGCGAAGCATGAGCAAAAGGAATGTTCCTAGCAATAGCCAACATAAGAGCAAAAGTCTGTTCACAAGTAGAAATAGTATTCCCTCCAGGAGCATTCATAACAATAATCCCTTTTTTGGTTGCTGCTTTTATATCAACATTATCTAAGCCAACTCCAGCCCTACCAATAACTTTTAGATTATCTCCCCTTTCAATCAGATCACTAGTAAGTTTTGTGCTACTCCTTATTATGATACCTTGATAGTTACCAATAATTTCCTTGAGTTCATCAGGGCTTAATCCATACTTACAATCAACTTTAAAACCCGAATCCTCTAATATTTTGACACCTTCTGGTGATAATTTATCAGATACAATAATCTTATCCATAGAGAACCTCCCCTAGCTTTACCTTTGAAATTCCTTGCTCAAATTTATAGCCTAATTTTTCTAAAACCTTCTCAAGAAGTAGGAAACACTCAATCAAATCCTTATCACTTATCCAACCCATATGAGCAATTCTAAAAATTTTATCCTTAAATTTATCTTGACCGCCAGCTATGCTTAAACCATATTCTTCTCTTAAAGCTTTAACAATATCTGAAGATTTAATATTTTCAGGAGAAACAATAGCCGTAACTGAATCCGAAGGTCGTTGAGAAAAAGTTTTTAACCCCAAAGCTTTAGCTGCTTCTCTTGCAGCTTCAGCCATCTTTGAGAACTTTTTCCATCTTAACTCTAACCCCTCCTTATTAATTGCATCAAGCGCAGTCGCTAAGCCCATTATAAGAGATACAGCCGAGGTATAGGGTGTGTCATCTTTAGTATGGCTTTTTAAAGCTTTTTTTAAATCAAAATAATATTTAGGTAAATTAGAAACTTCCATTGCATCTTGGGCTCTTTTGCTTAAGCTTATAAAGCTTAAACCCGGAGGCAGCATAAGACCTTTTTGTGAACCACTAACAACTACATCAACACCCCATTTATCAGTTAACAAAACATCTTGGCCTAATCCACTAACAGCATCAACTACTAAAAGAATATTTTTTTCATTTGTAATTTTAGCAATTTTTTCAATATCAAAAACAGTAGCTGTGGAAGTCTCACAAAGAGTAGTAAGAACTGCTTTAATATCTTTATTGTCATTTAAAATTTTAGTTAACTCGTCTGGGCTTGGTGCACTTCCCCATTCTATACTCATCTCAATAACATCTAGCCCAAAAGCTTTAGATATTTCTAACCATCTTTGACCAAATTTTCCTCCACCGATAGCCAATACTTTATCCCCTTTGGAAAATAAATTGCATACAGCCGCTTCCATAGCGCCAGTGCCTGAAGAAGAAAGGATTAACACTGGATTTTCAGTGCAGAAAATACTTTTCAATCCAGTATGAGCTTGTTTTAAAATATCTTTAAATTCACTTGTACGATGATGGATCATTTCTTGAGATAAACTTTCTCTAACAAATAAAGGAACTGGTGAAGGACCAGGGGTCATCAAAAATCTGCGTTTCATTTTTTACTCCTAATAAAAAGTTTCTAATCCAATATTATTTCTTACTATTTTTTTCTTTCGTATTAACAAGTACTTCATCTAATAAACCATAATCTTTAGCTTCAGTAGCACTCATGAAAAAATCTCTATCAGTATCTTCTTTGATCGTATCTAGAGATTTCCCAGTATGAGAAGAAAGAACTTCGTTAACTTTAGTCCGAAGTCTTAAAATTTCATTTGTTTGTATTGAAATATCTTCTGCAGTTCCTTGAACACCACCCCAAGGTTGATGAATCATAATTCGAGAATTGGGTAAAGAATACCTCTTCCCTTCAGCACCAGCACAAAGGAGCAAAGCTCCAAAAGAAGCAGCTTGCCCTACACAATAAGTTGCAATGTCACACTTTACAAATTGCATTGTATCGTATATTGCTAAACCTGCAGTAATAGCTCCTCCAGGTGTATTTATGTACAGGCTGATATCTTTGTTAACATCTTCCATCTGCAAAAATAACAATTGAGCAATTACAACATTAGCAATATTGTCATCTATTGGCGTACCAATAAAAATAATTCTATCTTTAAGCAACCGTGAATATATATCATAGGCTCGTTCTGCTCTCCCGGTTTGTTCAATTACCATAGGGACATACATCTGATTTGGCATATTTAACCTCCTTTCTTAGCTCCTACCTCATGGCTCATAGACTACGAACTATGAACTACGAGCTATATTGTGCATGACTTAGAACAAAGCCTAAAATAACATCGCCAATATTATTATCAACCTTTATTCCCTCATTCTTAGCAATTGCCTCTAAAATATAATATATTTTCAAATCCTCTTCGGCTACTGACTGCATTCTATCTCCTAAATCTTTTTTATACTTATCAATATCTTCCTGAGGAACACCACGACGCTGTAAATTATAAATTTCTCTATCCACTAGCTCCTGATGGTGTCGAGTGACCTCATCCTTAGGTAAATCTACTTTGAATGCTTTAAGCAAGTGGGTACGTACTTGCTTATCCACCTTTTGTCTACGCTCTCTTGCCTTCTCAATAAAAAGTTGAGCTTTTATAGCCTCTTTTAAAGACTTAATGTCAGGATAAGAAGCCCATTTAGCTAAATCGTCATCTTTTAAGTCCTTGTTGATGACTTTTTTAATCCCTTCTTTTAAGTTAGTTAATACTTTTTCAATCTCACTTTCTTTTACCTCAAAATTATTGCTTTTAATCTTTATTCCTTTGTAAGAGTTCTCTTTGACCTCTACTTCAGGCCTAGCTTCAAAATCTGCTGAAAAAGATAAGGCATTAGAAGTAAGCTTTATATCATATACATGAGGCATTCCTGCTGGTAACGTTTTTCGATCTTCTAAAGCCTTACGATAAAAATTTGGCAAAGATTCCTTTAATAGCTCTTCCTTTAAAAATTTGCTATGATGTCTCTCTAGAATATCTAAAGGTGCACTGCCTGGCCTAAATCCTGGCACTTTGAGATCCTTAGCTTTCTTATTATAAACTTCATTTTTTTCTTTTAAAAATTCTTCTCCATCAACTTCTACTTTAATTGTTCTTTTTAATTTATCTAGTTTTTTTAGCTCTACTCGCATTTTATTCGTCTTACCTCCTTATCCTCTGTGTTTTACATTTTAAAATCTTTTCCTAAATATATCTCTCTAGCTTCTTTATGATCAATCAAATCGTTAGCTGTCCCAGAAACTAAAATTTTACCTTCTGAAATCAAAAAAGCTCTATTAGTTATTGAAAGAGTCTCACGTACGTTATGATCAGTTATCAAGATACCCATCCCTTTATCTCTTAACTCAGAGATTATCTCCTTTGCTTCACCAACTACTATAGGGTCGATCCCTGAAAAAGGTTCATCCAAAAGAAGAAATGAAGGATTAGTTACTAATGCTCTAGTAATCTCTAAGCGTCGTGTTTCTCCACCACTCAAAGTATAAGCTCTATTCTTTCGTAAATGTGCAATATTTAACTCTTCTAATAACTTATCAAGACGTCTCAGGCGTTCTACTCGTTGCAACGGTAAGGTTTCTAAAATTGCCATAATATTTTCCTCTACAGTAAGTTTTCTAAAAACTGAAGGTTCCTGAGACAAATAACCAATACCAAATTTAGCTCGCACATGAATAGGTGTATAAGTAATATTCCTGTTATCAAATGATATTTGACCAGCATCAGGAGAAATGATACCAACCACCATATAAAAAGTAGTAGTCTTACCCGCTCCGTTAGGTCCAAGCAAACCTACAACTTCTCCTCTCTTTACCGACAAAGAAACATTGTTTACTACTGTCTTGTTACCATAGGATTTAGTTAAATTGTTAACTTCTAAAAGTCTCATTATTTAAAAAGATTTAATTCTTCCCCACTACCAGGATAATAAACTACTCTGGGCCGACCCTCAAAAACTATCTTTTGTTCCTTGTTTAGATAAGTCGCTTTTTGTGAGAAAGTAACATTACCGCCTTGCGTTATCTTGACATTCCCTTCAGAAATAATCTTTATTATCTCTTTATTTTCAGTATCAAAAAATAAAGTAGCTTTATCTGAATACAACTTACCTTGAGGATTAGTAACCACTACATCCTGATTAAAAACTGCTTTTCCTTTATTGTATTCAATTTCTAATGGACCACTGCATACTGCTGTAGTAGCTTCTTTACTCCTCTTATCCGGCATTGTTACTTTTACATCCTTTTTAAAAGAAGCTGTCTTAAGCTCAGTATCTGCCAAAAGACCTGAGGATTCTATCTCCATCGAATCTCTAGTAGTCTTTATCCAATCATCGGTTTCAATACGATTCTGCTCTCTATACCAGTTTAATGAATCAGTTTCTATGGTTGCCCCTTCTTTATTCTCAATATGAACATTATTTGCAAGATATACATCCATGTTTTCCTTGTCTAAAGTTGCTTCATCAGAAGTAATTACAATAGTATCATCTTTTGTATAGTAATTTGCTTCCATATCATCAATATCAACAAAATTATCGCGTATTGTAGCAGTTTCCCCTTTTACTTCCCAATCTTGAGTACCATCATCCTTAAGATTAGAAAGGTAAAAATCATTAATTTTTTGTTGAGAATAGGCTTGAATACCTATAAATAAAACCAGCAAAAAACCAATAATTGTGGTTAACCTTCTTAAAAACATATTAATACATCAAATTACACTTTAAAGTCAACTATTTAGTGAGGATTCTTAACAATTTTATAAATCTTTTTCTCTAAATTTTGAGATTTAAAAATTAAATCTACAACCTCGCGCACAGCCCCTTCTCCGCCTTTTTTTCTGGTAACATATTTAGCTACCTTTTTAACTGCTAAAGACGCATCAGACACTGCTACTGAAACACCAACTTTTTCAAGTAAACCTAAATCTATCCAATCATCGCCAACAAAACAAATTTCACTTTCTTTAACCTTATATTTTTTCTTAATTTTTCCTAAAACACTCTCCTTAGGAAGAATTCCACCAATCACTTCAACAACCTTCATATCTTTAGCTCTTCTCTTAAGTATTGAAGAATTGTTAGCTGATAAAAAAATAGTTTTAATCCCCACTTTGCTAAGGAGAAACACTCCTAATCCATCTTTAACGTTAAAAATCTTAAGTTCGGCCCCTTGACTATCATAAATAATTTCTCCTTTAGTCAAAACTCCATCAACATCCAAGATAAGTAATTTTACATTTTTAAACAATTTTTTTATATTTTCCATTCTTCCTGCCTCTAAACTATATTATTCCAGCAGCAATTAAATCCTGGATGTCTAACATTCCAGCAGGGTAATAATTTTTATCTACTACTGGAACTTCATCAATTTTCTTTTTTTCCAATGTTTTTAAAACTTCTGAAGCTAAATCATTATCATAAACCGTTACTGGGTTCTTAGTCATAACTACTTTAATCTTTTCTTCTAAAAGATTAGGATGTTTTTCTAAATTTCTACGTAAATCTCCGTCAGTAAATATGCCAATTAATTTCTTATTCTTGTTAACAACAGTTGCTGCTCCAGCACGAGCAGTTGTTATCTTTATAATAACTTCTTTAACTAAAGCATCCTCGTCAACAATAGGATTAAATTTCCCCTTGCGCATGATATCTTTAACCTTAAGTAGTAATTTTCTTCCTAAAGAACCACGAGGATGAAAAAAAGCAAAATCTTTCT